>JAABUV010003310.1_pt1 | contig 20632 bp, 27 predicted proteins | sample 5559971 | NCBI WGS metagenome assembly JAABUV01 (sample SAMN10711881, study PRJNA513362) | rock metagenome | isolation source: Antarctica rocks | place: Antarctica: Victoria Land, Knobhead nord | collected 2015-12-19
GACGCGCCGCAGCGCACGCTGGCCGCGCTGTCGCTGCGCTGCCAGCCGGCCTCCCCGCTCGCCAGCATCCCCTTCACGCTGCCCTTCCTGCGCCTGCAGGCGCGGCCGCGCGCCCGCCCCGCCCTCGCGCCTCCGCCTGGCGTGCCTGGTCAACGCAGGGCGGCGACACGGCATGCGCAGCCTTGCCAGGCAACCCGCCCATGTACAGAGGGCCGGGTGCGGCGAGTCTGCGTGCACCCCGCCAGCCTGCGCGCGTCGCCCCAGGTGGGTGTAGGGTTTGGGCAGAGGGTCAACGTAGTTCTAAACGAGCAAGGCGCGCGGCTGCAGGAGGCCGTGCTCGCGTGCTACTACGCCGGGCAGGTCAAGGTGGCGGAGCTGCCGCTGGACACGTGCCGCATGATGCAGGCGCTGGAGTGGGAGGACCCGGCCGCCAGTGCGCCCGCGCCCGGGCCGCTCCCCTCGCGGGGCCCAGCCCGGCCCGGCCGCCCGTGACGCAGGCGTTGTATGCACCACAGCGCGTCGGCCAGCGCACCAGCCGCAGGGCCTGGTCCAGAGGGAGGCTGGAACTGTGACGGTGTGCCCGGTGAGTTGGCAGAGCGCGACAGGCGCGCGGATAACGATGCCGCTCGCCGCATGGCACACCAGGAGCCGCACCTGGTGCATGGCGTGGGCGCAGCGGGAGGTGAGGGTGCGACCCGAGCCGTGGGACAGACGCGGCGCCGGTAGGCGTGGGAAAGGCGGGCGCCCGCAGACACGGGCGAGCGCGCGCGAGGGGCCGCCGCGCGGCGCGCAGGCGGCGCGGTGTCGCCGGACACGGCGGCGGGCGAGTGGCGCGAGGCCGGCGGCGCGGCCGCGCCGGAGCCGCCGGCCAAGGCGGTTCTGTTCCGGCCGGCGGCGAGCCACCTGCTGGCCGTGCTGGCGACCGCGTGCGAGGCGCTGCCGCCCGTGTCCGCACTGCTCATCTATCTCTCCGCCTCGGGCGCGCGCCGCATCAGCTGGGGGAACCCTCGAGCCCAGGAGGCCCCGGGGGTGCTGCAGTGGTATGCGTGGGGCATTCCTGCGAGGCCGCCCGTGACCGCAGGCGTTGTCATGGTGTGCTGTGGCCGCTGCAGGCCACGCCCCATGCCCTACATGCGGCCGCACCTGGCAGCCTCCTGTGCGCCGGCGGCAACCGACGCGCCCCGCGCACAGCGTTGCCAGGCTTGCGCTGCAGCACCGGCAGAGTGGCCAGGAGAGGCGGGCTGGCCCATGCACATGCTCTGCTGCCGAGGCGTGTGGCGGCGCTGCTGCGCAGGCGACCCCGCGCGGTCAGCGTGGCCGCGGGAGGCGGCGGACGGCGCCGACGGCAGCCCGCCAGGCGACGCGCCGAGCAGCTGCGGCGAGGACGACGGCCCGCCCGGGCTGTGCGGCCCGGCCTCCGCCCAAGCACTGGATTGGCGTGGGCGCGAGCAGCCCGTGCCTGTTGAGCTGTGCACCGTGCAGGGCACCGCACTTGCCTGCCGGGAGCCTGGGCTGCCGCCCCAGGAGCAAGCGGCTTGGGCGCGCCCGCGCCTGGGCCCCCCCTGGGTCCCGCGGCGGCGCATGCGGGGGTGCTGCCGCCGCCTGTTGAGCCTGGGCGCACACCGGCGCCGGGGCCCTGCCGCCGACCCAGGCGCAGCCGTGACCATGAGGAGGCTGCGCGCGCCCGCCGCCCTCGCGCCTGCAGCTCATCGGCCCATGTGTCCTCCACCGGCGCCGGCGCGCGGCGCAGGTGCCTGAGCCCGCCGTCCAGCAGCGGCGCGGGCGAGAGCTGGCTGTGGCCGGAGGACCTGGCGCCGTTCACGCGGCGGCCGCTGCTGCTGGTGGTGGACAGCGAGCACGCGCGCGCGTTCCGCAGCCTGGCCACGCGCGAGCGCTCCTACCCCGCGTGCTGCCTCATGTCGCCGCCCGCGCAGCCGCCCGACGTGCGCGCCGCCCCTGCCCGGCCCCCCGCGCACGTTGCCAGCGCGTCTGCAGCGGCCGCGCGGCGCAGGGCAGGCCCGTCCACCGTGGGCACGAGCCGGCCGCTGCCGTGTCGGCTCCACCCCCTGTGCCGAGGCGCACGCTGCTGAACGTGCAGTTCGATACGTGTGCGCGCGCGCAGCTCGCGCGGGCTGCTTGGGACGAGCTAGAGGTGTGGTCGGGGCAGTGGCGTGCGCCGGCGTGCGCGGGTGTTGGCTGCAACAGACAGGCCGGGGCCCAGGCGCGCCGCTGCGGCCGGCGCAGGTGGCGCGGGCGGAGGAGGTGGGGCGGCTGTTCACCATGTTCCTCACGCACCCGGCGCTCGCGCTGTGCCTGCTGCTCGGCCACACCGAGCCCGAGCCGCAGCTGCTCAGCCAGCTGCAGGCGCGCCCGGGCCCGCCCGGCCCGCCAGTTCATAAGCTCTGCTGAGCGTGCTGGAGGCGCACCCGCGCATCAGGTGTCTATGCACACCTGCACCCTGCTCCATGCGATGGCGTGCCTGCTCGGCGGCGCAGCCTGCGCCTGAAGCGGCACAGCCAGGCAGCGCTCGGTGCGGCGCAGAGCACCGCAGGTCAGATGATGCATGCACGGCAGGGCTGGAGCCGCCGCGGCATGCAGTATTGAGAGCATGCATGCGTGCTGGGGCGCGAGGCGGTGGTGGAGGCTGTGGCCTGCTGAACGCGCGGGGTGAGCCGGAGCGCGGCAATTGCAGGAGACGGTCGAGAGCGTGCTGGCGGGCTGGGGCGAGGCGATGGTGGAGGGCGGCGCGGAGGGCTGGGGCGCCGGCGCGGCCTGGGGCGCGCTGTTCGGCGACGTCCTTGCGCGCCGGCTCATCCTGCGCTTCGTGCTCGCGCGCGCGGCGCTCGGCCTGCACCGCGCGCACGGCCGCGACGCGAGCCTGCAGCCGACCTGCTTCCCGCCGCTGCTGGAGGCGCGCGCCTGCCGCCATATCGCGCGCGTGCCTGCCCCGGGCGCTCGGGATGCGCGGCTGGTACCAGAAACGCAGCGGTGGTCGCACGGGCAGTGATCGCACAGGCGAGGCTGTGGAGTTTAACTCGAAGCCGCATGCGGCTGCACCCACCGCAATATGCTCACATGCAGATGCACTGGCTGCCCCACTGTGATGGGGCCAGGTCATGGGGGTGCTCAGTAGGGGGCCCGGCGCGGCGCAGGCCGCCTCGCTCAAGGAGGACGCGGTGTGGGAGGGCGTGCAGCGCATCGCGGGCGTGCTGGACGCCGCGCGCAGCTTCTGGACCGGCGAGACCGCGCGCAGCGAGTCCTTCTCGGAGCGCGATATGTGGGAGGCGTAGCGGGGGCGCGCGTAGAGTCTGGCATAGGGCTGGTGGTAGGCTTGGGTAGGGACGCCAGGTTGGCTGGCGCGCGCCGTTGGCGCTCTATTCTTTGCGGCATGGGGTGCGCATGCTGCCGTATTTGGCCCATTGCTGGCTTCTGCTGCGGGTTTCGGGTTGTCTGCTGTCCAGCGTCTTCCCGTCGTCAGTCACGGGCAGAGGCTGGCGCGCGAGTGGGCGTGAGGAGCGTCCCCTGGGCCCGGCAATGTCTGCCTCTCGTTTGGCTACAAATGAAACAAACTTATGAACCACTCCATGGTGTCAACCGACAGACTTGTAGACAAAAGCAGGAAAACATCAGCCGGTAGTCCTCTAACCTCATGACACTCAAGCAACGGGCGTCGCAGCAGGCCGCCTGGCCAGCTCCTCGATGTCGGCAGGGCCGCTCGCGCGGCTGCTGCTGCAGCCGCCGCTGCCGCCGCCGCCGTGCTCGATGACCAGCTGGCCGCACGCGCCCGAAATATCCTGGCCCGAGCGCGCTCCCCAGTTACATGCGGCGGGCATAGGAATCGCAGGCATGCAGTGCTACCGGGAGGGTCGTCTTGCGCGGCCAGCGCTGGGGCATGATGGCAGTGCATGGCAGAGGTAGTGCACACGAGTAGACATGGGGAGCGCGGACGGGCGGGCGCCCCGCCGCAGGGACGGCCGCCCGCGCGCTGCGCGAGTGCGTTGCACACAACCACGCTTCAGGCCGGCATGCTGCCCACGCAGCAACGCCGCCTCCGACCCGGAGCCCGGACGGCGCGGCTACCGAGGCGGGGGCAGCCGTCGGGCGCGCCTGGCCCATCTCCTGGCGCACGGTTGTGAACAGGCCGTACTGCTCGCGCAGTATGACGCCGAAGGCCGCGACGCGCGCGGGGTCGGGTGCGGCGAAGGCCATGCCCGGCGAAAACACGGGGTTCCACGGGATCAGGTTGACCAGCAGCGTGTGCGGGCTGGCAGTCAGCAGCGCGCCCAGCTCGTGCGCGGTCGCCGGCGCGTCGTTCACGCCCGCCAGCATCACATACTCCACAAAGACCTGCCGGCGGGCCGGGCTGGCATCGACGGACCGCTCGGCGGGGCAGCTTCGTACCCGGCAGGGCATGCGCGCAGGCAAGCTGCCAAACCCACATCCTCCTTACAGCTTCCTAGACGGGCTGCCCTGCGGGTCCCACAGGCGCAGGACGGGCGGACGGGGCGCAGCAGCCCGCAGGCGGGTGGCATGCCGCAACCATAAGCTGGGGCCCGGGCGCGCACGCGCTGCCCGCTGGCGGCCTGGTACTCGGCGACGGCGGCCATGAGCCGCTCGAGCGGGTACGCGCGCGCACTGGGCACGATGCGCGCGCGCAGCGCCTGGTTGGGCGCATGCAGCGACAGCGCTAGGCTCACGCCCGGCAGCTCGGCCGCGAGCGCGCGGATGCGCGGCACCACGCCTACCGTGGACACCGTCACCTGCGCGCCCGGGGCGCCCCCCGCCCCGCTCGGCCTCGCACCCGCACCGCGTACAGGCAGACGGGTAGCGCAGGTCTATTGGTAGCCCGAAACCGCCCGCATAGCTGGGCACGGAAAACGCCAGCTTGCCTGCTCATGAGGCGTGCGCAGCGGACAGCGCGGGGAGGGGGCGCGTGCTGCTGCGCGTGGGGCGCGCGCGCGGCGGCGCACCTTGCTGCGCTTGAGGCCAAAGCGGTTGGGGTCGACCATCGCGCGCACCGCGGCCTTCACGGGCTCCCAGTTGTTCAGCGGCTCGCCCATGCCCTGCCCGCGCGCGCGCGCGTGAGCGCAGCGGGCCCAGCCACGGCGTTGCGGGCAGATAGCCGTGCTGCTGCCGGCATTAGCCTCGCTGCACGTGCACCGTCAGGCGTAAGCGCCGCTCGGCCCTTCAGCGCCCCTGCTTGCGGCAGCGCCGGGCGCCGGAGGCGGGCCCGGCGCCGGGCGGGCGGCGCGCGGGGGCGGCACCATGAACACGACGTTGCGCACGGGCGCCACGCGCAGCGCAAACACCAGCTGCTCCAGCACCTCGCCGGCCGTCAGGTCGGCCACCAGGCCCATCGTCCCTGCGCCGCCCGGCCGCTGCTCGGCGCGCGGCAGGGCCGCGCGCGCTGGGCCCGCCGGGCCGGTGCGCTCGCCGTGCGAAGCGGCGCATGGCCGCAGGCGCCGCCGCTGCCCGGAGGCTCTGCTGCTGGCGCTGGTTACTGAGGGGGCGCGCAGCCTGTGTGTGCGGGCAGCCGGCACGGCCGCCGCACACAGCCATCCAGAACTAGCAACCGTGCTTGCTAGCTGTACCGCTGGCCCGCACACTGCCTCTGTGCCCGCGCTCTGGAGCAGCGCGGCACGCGCACGCAGGGCCGGGGGCGCCCACCTGTGGCGCAGAAGGTGCAGCCCATCTGGCAGCCGACCTGGGAGGACACGCACAGCGTGGAGCGCTGCCGCCCGGCCAGCGGGTGGCCGGCCTCGGACTCGGCCTCGGCCGCAGCAGCGCCCTCGCCGTCCGCCAGGCCCACGTCCTCTGCGGCACCCCAGGCTGTCAGCGGGGGGCTCCAGCGCGGCCGCACCCTGCACCTCCCGGTCTGTTGTGCACTGCTTCAGAGCCCTTCACAGCGCCCCAGGCTGTCAGCAGAGGGGGTGCGGCGCGGCCGGCACCCTGCGTCACCCCGGTGTTGCACACTGCTACGGAGTCCACCACAGCGCACGAGGCTGTCAGCACAGGGGTGCGGCGCGAGCGCACGGACGCTCAGGCGCCGCCTGGACGTCCACGCTGGGCACTACGCACGGACAGGGGACCCCCGCAACGCAGCACTGCCTGGCCCCAAGGGTGGGGGACCAGGGAGGCGGGCGCGCCTGGGTGCGAGTACGTCATAATGACTGCCTCCACCTGCAGGCCGTCCTGCAGCCGCACCAGCAGCTTGGCGGTGGTGCCGTCGGACGAGCGCTGGCAGGCCTCCAGCGCGCTGCTGGACCGCACAAAGTGCTGGTCCAGCACCGCGACCGCCGCCTTGGGCAGCGCCGGCACGTCGGCCCAGCCCGCGTCCGGGTTGCGCAGCAGGTGCCTGGCGCGGCGGCCAAGGCGTGGGCGGCGGCGGGGGGCGCGCTGGGCGGATGGACGCGACGCGGCGCCGTGCGGGCCGCTCGCGCGCGCGCCTGTACAGGCGACCGACGTGCACATCCTTGACGCCGGCCTCGCGGAAGGCGGCCGCCAGCTGCTCCTCCTCCCAGACGGACTGCGGGTTCAGCCGCCGCTTCTTCGGCATCGCGCCTGGACAGGGGCCTGCTGCTGCTGGGACGGGAAAAAGGAGCGAGGAGAGTGGTGAGCTCCTTCTTTGCCGAGGGACTCCTCGACTGGGCGGCGACGCCTGTTTAGGTGGTGCTTGGGCAGGAGAGGCGGAGAGGGGCCCTCCAACAAGTTGTTGGCAACAACAAGCGCTTGCTGCAGCTGCTAGCTGCCCGCCAGCTTGCCAGCCGCAGGCAGTTGGCGCCGCCTGCGCGCGGCGGATGGCCGAGCTGTCCCTGTTCATTCTCAGGACGCAGAGCCTGCACCTGTACCGCTCATTCCTGCGTGCGCTGCGGGAGGCGCCCAAGGACGCACAGGGTGGGCGCCGGCCACCTCTCCGACTGCAGTTTTACCAGCTGGGGAGGTCGCCTGAGATGCTCTGGTGCGCGGCGCAGGCGAGCTGCATGGGCAGGTGCGCAGTGGCTTCGAGCGTGCGCGCGGTCAGCAAGAGGCCTACGCTGCAAAGTACAGCCTCAGTGACGGCCGCGCGCAACTCAAGATGCTGAGTGAGATGCTGGCCATGAGGAGGTGAAAGCGCATGTGCTGGTGTAGCTCATGTCCACACTTGCAGCCAACTCCTTGAACGCCTTACTGCCCTGCCGTGTGCGCTCGCGCGTCCAGTCAACGTGCCTGCCACATGCATGCAAGACTATTCATATTACAAGATGGTCGCTGGTGCGCTGCAGCCCTTGGCACAGCTACCTGACAGGAGATATCTAGAGCTTGCTCATCTCTTGTCTCAGGCTTGCTTGTCGCGGACACTGCACCAGGCTGAAACAAACAAACCCCCCTTCACACAGCAGCAGCAGGGTCCTGATGGCTTGCAAATGGCAGCAGATGCTATCAACAGCTCAGTAACAGAGCAGTGGACGACGCCTCTTTGTCAGAGCCACCGCTAAGCGCCTCCTGTCCCTGGCCACCGCGCCCTTCGGCGCGCCTGCCAGCACCTTGCTGCGCAACCGCTGGCTGTCAGCACATGGCGGGCGCGCCCTAGCGCAGGCTCAACCCGCGCGGTCACCGCCAGCACCGCAGCACCTGGCGGGGGGGGCGGGCCACGGCGCTGGAATGGCGCAGCAGGCGCAGGCGACGCGCAACACCATCACCATTAAGGGCTCTACCAAGATCGTGACGGAGTTCTTCGCGTACGCCGTGAACAGGCGCGCCTGCGCCGCCGCCGCCGCGCGCCCGGCTCCGCCAACGGACCGCGCACTGGCGCCCAGACTCCAAGATGGGCAATGCCGGAGGCTTTTTGTCAGTCTCGGCGGGGCGCGCGCGCAGCGTCCTGTACCAGCGCGGCGTGTACCCGCCCGACACGTTCGAGCAGCAGAAGCACTACGGGCTGACGATGACGGTGACCACCGACCCGGGCGTCGCGCAGTACCTGAGCAGCGTGCTGCAGCAGATGTCAGGCGCGCCGGCCGCGCCTGTTTCCATCGGCAGGAGCGCGCGGGCCTGTCCGCCTCTGAGGCGCGCGCGGCGGGCGCAGATTGGCTGCTGGAGGGCCAGCTGCAGAAGATGGTGCTGGTGGTCACCAGCATCGCGTCCCAGGAGGTCCTGGAGCGCTGGGCGTTCGACATCCAGACCAGCCGCGCGCCGGCCGGCGGCGGGCGCGCGGCCCCGCACGGCTCGGCGCACGCTGGGGGGCGCCTGCTCAGGGGTGCCACTGTCATTGCACTGGCTGCACGACCGGCGCCGACGCTGCGTGTGGGCGCGGCGGCCAGGCCGCCGCCCGAGAAGCCGGAGAGCGAGATCACGTCCGAGATACAGGCCATCATCCGGCAGGCGCGCTTTGCTGGGCCCGCCCGCCGCGGCCGCCCGCGCGCGCACGCTGCCTGGCCGCGCTCGCACGCTGCCGGGCCGCGCGCGCACGCTGCGGGGCGCCGACAGCACGGAACCGCGGCCCCAGGGGCACCCTGTCACGCGCGCGCAGATCACGGCCAGCGTCACCTTCCTGCCGCTGCTGCAGGACGCGTGCACGTTCGACCTGCTGGTCTACGCGGACAGCGACTCGCCCGTGCCCGGGGAGTGGTGCGCGCGCCCGGGCGCCGCGCCGCCGGGCTCTGGGGAGCGATGCCCCCGCGGCGCGGGCGGCTGCGTGCGCGCGTGCGGACGTGCAGCCGACCTCCCAGCTGCCAGCATGTCCCGCCCTGCCTACTAATACGCGCCTCAGGCCATGTGTCTGTGCCGCCCTTCCCCGGCTTGCTGTCGACCCAGAGCCTACCTCGCTGATCATCAGTAAGCCTAGCAACGCTGCGCCCGGCCGGGCTCTGGCTCAGCGCTTGCTGCGGCCGTGGCGCACACGGCGGACCTCCTGTGCGCGCCGCAGGGAGGACTCTGACGCGCGCGTGATCGTGAACCCGGCCGACGTCCAGCTGCGCTCCTTCAACACCAAGGTCCCCCGCCTCCGGCGCCTGCCTGCCTCGCGCACCTGCGCCCGCGCGTCCCCTGACGCGCGCTTGTCCGTCGCTGCTGACGCCTGGGTGGGCTGCCGGCAGGTGCACAAGGTGGAGGCGCTCGTCTCTTACAAGGCAGATGTGGAGTGAGGGTGCACATCAGACGCACTGCAAGACACTACCAGGCTCACGATGTGAAACAGGCTCAGTGCTTGAAGCTGTGCCCAGCAGAACACAGTGTAAGCCGCAGCCAGCTTGAGCCGCAGATGGCAGGCCGCTGCGCAAAGCTGGCCGGCGACAGGCAGCAGGCCAGGGGCGCCGCGCGGGCAGCGCCCGGCTCAGCCAGCGTCCCTCGCGCCCTGACGCGTCGGCGCTTGTGCTGTTGTATACGCCGGCGAGCAGCAGACAGGCGGCCAGGCTGCGAGCAGCAGGTTGGTGCCACTGTCTGGCGCGAACGCCACGCTGTGCGCCTTCTGCTGTGGCTTGCGATCACCATGCGATATGACCCTCACAGCGACCGCGGCAAGAACCAGAACACAGGTTCACTTGCGGCAGGCCACAGTACCACGCAGCAGGCGGGCATGGTGCCGCCCGGGATGCAGCTCTGCAGCGTCTCCAGAGCACCAGGCGGACACGTGCGCAGTCACGGCCCCCGCCTCGCCGCTGGCACGGTGCAGAGACTCACGCCTCTCGGTGCAGCGATGCAGGCCGCCCGGCCACGGCGCAGCCGACCCCGTGGCGCGGCTCAGGGAGTTTGGGCTTGCGGGCGTGTGCGCGTATGGCCTGCTCAACACTGTCTATTACACGGCAAGCTTCTTGATACTGGCCGCCCTGCGCAGACGGACAGGCGCGCTCAGCGCTGCCCTTGTCAGGCGCTTACAGAGCCGGACCTGTTGATGTTCTGACGGTGGCGCACCAATGCCGGGCGCCCGCGTGCCCTCTCAGGTCTGGGCGTGGCGGGCGCGTCCGCCTATCTGGCGCAGCTTTTCGCGTTGACGTGGGCGGGCAGCCAGGTGACCAAGGTGTGCCCGACGGCGTGCTGGCGGTGTGCTTGTGATATGTGCCTGCCCAATATGTGCGGTATGTGCCTGCCCGAGGTGCTGCTGTGTGGACCTGCAGCAGGCAGACAAGGCGTGCCTGCAGCCCGCCGCCGCACATGTGTCTGTCAGGGGTGCCAAATGCCAGGCGGCCAGTTGCACCGCGCCAGGTGGCCAGGGCGGCTGGAGCACTGGCACTGGCACCCCTCGCCAGGCGCCTGCTGGACAGCGTGCAGGCCCGGCTCCGGCTGCGGACGCGGCGGGCAGCATTCCTCTGTGTACTGGGCGCGTGCCTGCTCGCCGCGCTCTGCGTGTTTGGCTGTGTCGCGGCCACCTTTGTGTAGCCCCAGGCTGCCTGCGCTCGAGTGTAAGGGCAGGTTGGCGGGCGGTCGCTTCGCCTCAAGAGCAACCCTAGCTAGCTGCGTGGTTGCCAAGCACCAATCGCTCCTTCCCGCTAGTCCGCATGAGTCAATACTGACTCAAGTGCAGTAGCTTGCGAATATCCGGAGCCCCTCCTTTCCCCCCCCCCTGCACAGCAGAGCTTGGTGGCAGGACGCGCGCGTGTCGCTGTCGAGATGTACAGGCACCGCGTCGTGCTGCGAGCGCTGCTGGATACGCTGTACCCTGCGCTCCCCGCCGACGCTGCTCAGGCGCAGAATGCTGGCGACCAGGACGCGGCGGTCGCATTCGCGCTGTCCGCGAGCGACGTGCCCTTCATTGTGGAGCAGGCGCGCTGCCGCTCTGCTGGAAATGGCTACTTGGCAATGTCCAGAGCCGAATGCCTGCATGCGCCAGTCGTGTGGGTCGTTACCTGCAACCCCCGGGCGCAGGTCGAGGAGTCGATCACCCGGCTCGCGCCAGAAATCCAGCGGGAGCTGGGCTGGTGGGCGCCCGGCTTCCGTGCTGCTGCCATGCACATCGTCTCGCTCCGGCATTGCTGGCGCCATGCATCTGCGTCCCGCGCGGCTGCGTGCCTGCGTGCCGCCCCGCGGCCTGATGCGCGCTCGGGCGGCCCCGCCCGCCAGGCTGTTTGAGCTGCTGGCGTGGCGGGCGGGCGCGCTGGCGCTGGGCGGCGTGGCCGCGGTCACGGCGGCGTTCCCGTTCTGCGCGGCCTTCCCGGAGCTGTCGTTGGCGCAGCGGGAGGCCGTGCTGCTCAGCTGGGCCAACTCGCCGTTGTTCCTGTTCCGCAAGGCGCGCGCCCCCGCCGCCCGCGGCCGCGCCCCGCGCGTCCCGGGCACGGCGTTGAGCGCTGAGCGGCCGGCCGCGCGCGCAGGCATTTAAGGGCGTCAAGAGCCTGCTGCTGAACACGGTGCTCTGCGCGGTCGACGCGCACGGCCGCAACCCGATCTGGCCCGTGCTGGAGTACCCTGGTGAGCGCCCCGCGGCCCCGCGGGTCGCCCCCAGGTCTCTCGGCGGCCCGCTCGCAGGCGCCGCGCCAGAGCGCGCGGAGCCCTGTGCCGCCGTCGCGGCCGAGCCCCTGCCGACGGCGACAGCTTTGGGCGGCGGCAGGCCCGGACCCGCACCGCCCCGCGTGCCCACTGCCGGCGCGGCTGGCGGCCGAGGCCGCGCTGGAGGCCGCCATGGTCGACCTGGCGGCCGCCGCGGGCGGCGGCGCCGCCGAGCTGGCGCGCCGCCTGCGCGCCGCGGGCTTCCAGGCGTCTGAGGTGCGCCCGCGCTCGCCGGGCGGGCGCTTTCGTGCTCGAGAGCGGCGGTCCTGCTCCAGGGATACTTGCTCCTTGGCGGCTTGGGAAGAGGCTGTTTGGAGTAGGATGTGCCTCATGAGCATTCATGGGTCCCTCAAATCGGAGGTCGAGCTGGCCCGATAGGCGCCTCTCTCCTAAAGCAGCTGAAACTTGCGCAAGGGCGACCGCCTCCATAAGATGAGCCGCTTCTGGCAAGCGCGGCCAGCGGCGATCCACGCCGCGCTGGGGCCGACCCGGCCGACTGCCTCACACACACCGCGCCTCGGTGCGCGGCCTGCCCGGGCCCCGCTCGCTCACAGGCGGTGCGCCTGCGCGGCGGCCAGGGCGCGGACGATGACTGCGACGTGGTGGTGGACTGCGATGCGGTGGTGGTCGGCTCGGGCGCGGGCGGCGGCGTGGCGGCCGCGCTGCTCGCGCAGGCGGGCCTCAAGGTAGGGGGGGCCCCGGGCCGCCTTCGGGCGCGGTGGCAGCAGGCTGCTGCCGCGCGGGTGCTTGTGAGGCCGCCCATGGCGCGAGCTTGCATCCGCCAGCCTGGCCGATCGAGGGGCGCGGGCCGGGGCAGCCGCGGGCGCGGCGCCAGCCGCCGCGCTGCGCAGCGGGGCGCGCGCCATAGGACCTGCGCCCTGGGCGCCCATCGGGCTGTGGTAGGGATAGGGGGGACCCTAACCTACCCTGCCCCTATGCCAAGGCGGCGCACGCGCAAGCAGGTGGTGGTCGTGGAGAAGGGCAAGCACGCGCCGGCGGCCGCGCTCAGCCTGCTGGAGCGCGACGCGTTTGCGACGCTGTACGAGGGCGCGGGGCTGATGACGACCACCGACTCGGGTGCGCCGCGCGCTCCCGCCTTTCCCTTTTGGCACCTCTTGTCGGTCGCCCGACAGGCGTCCTACGTGTGCAGACGTAAACGCCAGATTCCTGCGGCGCCGGGGCGGTGACACGCTGCATGCGCCGCGGCCTGGTCAGCGAACAGGGTGCCTGCCGCGCATGCCAGGGGGCGGCAGGCGGCGTGAGAGCGGCGCCGCGCGGGCGCTGGCCCATGGGCGGGGCCGCGCGGCGCGCAGGCGTTAACGTGATGGCCGGCGCCACGCTGGGCGGCGGCACGCGCATCAACTGGTCCGCATCCTTCCGCACGCCGGACCATGTGCGGCGCGAGTGGGCGCGCGAGCTCGGCCTGACCGCGTTCGAGGGCCCGCGCTTCACGGCTGCGCTGGACGCCGTGTGCGCGCGCATCGGCGTGTCGACAGGCGCGCAGAGGCCCGCATGCGCCCGAAGCCGCAGCCGCATGTGGCCTCACAACCTCGGGCAGATGTGCTTGTGGCTGGCGCCGCGCGCCCTGCCCTCACCTGGTGGTGCACTGCGGCGCACTCGGGGGGGGAGGCAGCGCGAGTGTTGCGCGCCCGGCGGCGCAGGCGTGCAGCGGCACAACCGCAACAACACGGCGCTCAAGGACGGCCTGGAGGCGCTGGGCGTGCACTGCGAGGAGATTCCGCGCAACTGCGACAACAGCGGCCACGAGTGCGGCTACTGCTGCTTCGGCTGCGCCAGCGGCGGCAAGCGCGACGCGAGCGGCACGTGGCTGCTGGACGCGGTCGGCGCGGGCGCGCGCATCCTGACAGGCGCGCGCCCGCTGCCTGCCGCCTGCAGGGCCCCCCGGCCTGGCCCTCTGCTTGCATCCGTTCACGCCTCGCGTGGGGTCATGCGCATGAGGCGCGGTCCGCTCGGCAGCTTCTAAGTAACCGCATGGGCGCCTGATCAAGGAACATGTTGCGCGGTGCACGAGTGCCTCCCTGGGAGCAGGAGCACTCGCGCGCGCGCCCATACCGCGGCCTGGTGAGCCGGCCGGCGCTCGGCGCTGACGCGGTGCGCGCGCTGCGGCCAGGCGCGTTTGCGGAGCGCGTGCTGACGCAGCCGGCGTGCGCGGGCGGCGGCCGCGCGCTGCGCGCGCGCGGCGTGGTCGTTGCGCCGGCCGTGCCGGGCGGCGCCGGCGCCGGCGGGCCCAGGGTCGCCGTGCGCGCGCCCATCGTGGTGGCCTCCGCGGGCACGCTGCACACGCCGGCGCTGCTGCTGCGCAGCGGCCTGGACGGCGGCGGGCGCGTGGGCGCCAACCTGCACCTGCACCCCGCCACCGTCGGCATCGCCTTCTTCCCCAAGGTCCCGGGGCCCCCCTCATGCGTTCTCCCCCGTGGCTCCTGCCGCCGGCAGCGGCGGGCGCCCGCCCGCCCGCCCGCCGCGATGCATGGAACACGCCGCCAACCTGCCCTGCGCCGCTGAAGGGAGCCTGATAATGAGTGCTATGTCAGGCAGCGTGTGAAGCAAGACAAGGATGGTGACAAGGAAGCTGGATGGCCTCTCCGCGACCGCGCGCTCGCGGAGCGCGCCGCGTTTGCCGCGCCGCGGCGCCGGGCGGCCGGCGTGCGCCTGAAGCGCGGCGGCCGGCCGCAGGGCTGGAAGGCGTGGCCGGAGGAGCTGTGGAACGGGCCCATCATGTCGGTGTACAGCCACGAGACGGGCGACTGGGACGGCTCCGGCTACGGGACCATCCTGGAGACGCCCTGCGTGCGCCCCGGCGCCCGGACCCTGCGGCGCGGCGGTCGCGGCTGTGCAGGATCACGCTCGGCGACAGAGCGGTTGAGCGCGTGCACAGCTCTTGCACCGCGGGGGCGAGCTCGCTGTGCTGCAGGGCTCTTGCGCCATGCCGCCTGCTGTGATGTTGAGCGCACTCGCCAAGCTTGTGCAACCCTACCACACCAGCACATGGGACACATGCCCGCACTGGCGTGTCGTTTTTGCACCTTATCCGTGACCCAGCACGCACGGGCGGCGCTGTCCTGCCCAACAAGCGCACCGCTGAGCGCGCGACAACGCGCGCGCGCAGTCGCACCCGGGCGTGGTCGGCGCGGCGGTGCCCTGGGCGGGCGGCGCGGCGTGGCAGCGCGAGGGCGTGGACCTGCCGCGCAGCTCCGGCGTGCTCGTGATTGCGCGCGACAGCGGCTCCGGCCGCATCACGCTCGGCGAGGACGGCCTGCCGCGCATCGAGTACTGGCCCAGCGCGCGCGACTCGGCCAACATGCTGGACGTGCGCGCCCAGGGCCGCAGCCCTGCTTTCTTGGCACAGCTGTTTGATGCTGGACCTGGGCGACGTTGAAACGGCCGCCAAAGCATGCACGGTCGTCATGCCCCGCATCTGCATGTGCAAGCATGGCTGCCACCGATGCACACGCCGTCGCTCAATCAGATAGCGGTGGTGCGCAGGGCCTGGAGCTGGGCCTGCGCGCGCTGGTGGCGGCGGGCGCCACGCGCGTGCGCACGCTGCAGCAGGGCGCGCAGGCCGTGCACGACCTGGCGCGCGCACCCGATGGCGCGCTCGCCGACCCCGCCGCCTTCGAGGCCTACCTGGCCGGCGTGCGTAAGTTTGGTGCGCAGGGATCTGCGCCCTGCCCAGCTCTTGTGCTGCCTGGGTTGCTAGGGTGAGTGAGTCCTCACTACCGACCTGTCTGCATTCGTGCAGAGCGTTCAAACTGGTGTGCTGCATGCCCAGTGGTCATATGAGGGCGCCAGTGGTGACAGGCGTGTATGCAGACCCTGCTGATCTTCACGTCAACATGTAAGCATGTAAGACTCAGGCAGGCAGGCTCGAGAAAGCTTGTTTGCTTGCATTGTGCAAGTAATGCTTCTCGCTGGCGCTGCGCAGGCATCCAGCCCTGCCGCACGACCGTGTTCTCCGCGCACCAGATGGGCACGGCCGCCATGGGCGTCGACCCCGCCACCAGCGTGGTTGACCCACAGGGCCAGTCTTGGCAGGTGGCCGGGCTGTATGTCGCCGACGGCTCCGTGCTGCCAACGCCCAGCGGTGAGGCGCCCGCGCTGAGTGCATCTTGCAGGGAAACCTACTACTGCTTTAGCAGACCCGCTTCGCGTGTACGCTGTTTTGAGACGCCGTACAGGAGTGCACAGGCACTGGCGTTCATTGCCATGTGTGCAACAGCTGCCTGGTGTGTGGCCGCTCGCGGTCTGCGCAGCGCGGCTGAGGCGCGGCCGGGCGCGCGCGCGCAGGCGTCAATCCCATGGTGTCCATCGAGTCTGTGTCATACATGATTGCGGAGGGCCTGGCCGAGCGCGTCCGCAAGTCGCGCCAGGCGGCGTGAGGTGTCTGGCAGCTTTTGTTGACTACAGAGATGCGCATCCCGCACTGCCTGCGGCTTTGCCTTTTGTAGCCTCTGGATTATCGCTTGGGAGGATGATGCTTTCTCCAGAACGGATTAGACTCAGCGTGCCAGAATGTTGTTGCGTGAGCAGGTCCTGAGTACCTTGCTTGAAGCTAGTATTCCCGAGTCTTGTCTTCTGGTCTTGTTTTCTGAAGCCTTGTGCAAGTCCTGGCGCGCTCGTGCGCTGGAAGAATCCCGTCTGTGGTGCTGTGGGTTGCCTCTGGCGCGGACCGGCTGCGGAGCAGTTTCCCGGCATGTACAGCGCCTTGAACGTGATACTGAATGCGGTAGAAAGCTGCCAGCGTGCCTGGTCTGCATAGTTTGCTCAACGTTTTCCAAGTACGGCTCTGCAAGCGTAGTATGTGCAGCTCGAGCACAAGTGTAGTTGTTCGTCGCATGTAAACTGACCCAGAGTTCCTGCCTAAAGCTTTTTCTACCTGTAGCGAAGTACCTTGCAGTCGTTTCCTCCTCTGCATGCCTTGCAGCCACTTACATTGAATAAGCTCTGCGTGAGTCGTCTCACCAGGCCAGCATATGCTCGCAAAGAGAGATGCAATCCACACGAGCATGTTGCAAAGCATATGTTCCATATGAGTTCAGTCAGGCTGTTGAGCTAGAAGGAAAAAGACAGGGTTGCAGGAGGCGTTTAGTTTCAATCCAATGCAGCTGCCTTCCCACGAGGTGTAGCGCACAAGGGTGCGGACGTCTGCGCTAACATGGCGCTGATACGTTAGCAGCACTTATCGCGGCAATGGCGCTTGACGCGCGACATCTGTATATAGCGGCAAAGGTGCGCTGATCACGCGCCCGCGTCCGTAGCTATGTTGTGGATTTCCAACAGCTCTGCAGACTTTGGCTGGGCTGCTGCACCAGACCCAGGACCCACCCTCATATGTGCATGCACTGACGTAAGCGCATGCGCGTGCAGCTGAGCGAAGCATATGACACTGGCCAGGAGGCTGTGGAGCAGGCCCTGCTGTGCGTCAGCAGTGCCGCTCCAGTGCTGTTCGTCTAGCAGTCCAGTACTTGTGCGACCAGGCGAGGAACTGCGGGAAGTGCGCGCAGGCTCTGCGTCGACCAGGTCAACCCCTTGTTTGAGGCGTGCGGGCCGCCCGTGCTCACGTGGTACTACCAGGCCCCGAGCGGCAGCCCCGCCGGGTCCCCGCCGCAGCTCTACCTCGGCGACCCAAAGGTCTGTGCCCCGGCCCCGACTGTCCCCGCCACCCACAGCGCACAGACGCGGCCTGCAGAGGTCCCTTCCCCGCTCGGTCTTGAGCGCCTGTGTGCTGCCGGCGCAGCGCGAGGCGCTCACGAACAAGCTAGTGTACGTGGCGCGCGCGGGCAGCCGGGCCGTGTCCGAGAAGACGCCGGAGGCGGACCTGCTGGCTGGGGAGCTGCCGGCCGCGGCGCTGGAGGCCGTCCAGGTGCTGCTGGCCGAGGTCTACGTGCCGCTGCTGGCCGAGCAGGCGTCCTGGGGCCGCAGCACAGACGCGCAGACGCACGAGTTCCTGGAGGCGCGCCCGCCGCTTTGAATGTTCAGTGCATGTCTGAACATGCTCGGCGAGGCAGGGCATTGGGGTCAGTGAACGCTACGTGCCATAGGAGCGCAGATGCGGTGCATGCGGCGGCTCCGTATGAGCGGGCGGCGGCGCCGCTGCGCAGGCGGTGGCGCGCGCGAGCGAGGCGCTGAGCGGCGCGGCCGCGCGGCTGGCCGGCAGCGCCGAGCTGCGCGCGCCGGACGCGGCGCTCGCAGAGGCCGGCGACGCGCGCGGCGCGGGCGCCAGCCGCGCGGCAGCGGACCCCGCGCTCGCGGCGCAGGCTGCCGAGCTGCTGACCGCCTGGTGCGCGACCGTGGACGCACTGCTTGCTGAGGCGCAGGCGGCGCCCGGCGAGGCGCGCGGCCCCTCGGCGATCTTGCCCTGGCCGTTGAGTTGGAGTCACTGCGACCATGCTGGGACGGGCGCGCTCTCTGCAGCGTGTCCTGCGGAGGAGTGCGTGTCCAGGGCGGCGTGGGCTGCATTGCCTCATAGCAGTGTGCGAGCCCTGCAATAAGTACACCAGAAACCACTTGACATCAAGTGTGAAGTCGTCCCAGGACCACGTCTCACTCGAAGAACGCAAGCGGACCATGGGCTGGGGCTTGCATGGTGGAGCGCGTTAAGGCGCGCACGCGGGCGCGTGGACAGGGCTCCGAGGCGGGCCCAGAGGCGGAGCAGGCCTGGTGGGGCGCGCGGCTGGCGCGCCTGGCGAGCGTGGCGGAGCAGGCGCGCTCGCCGCCGTGCCGCGCGGTGCTGGCGGTGGGCGCGGCCGCACGCTGCCGCCCGCTCAAGCGCTGGCGCGAGCTCGAGGCCCGGGCGCGCCCCGCCTTGCCGCCGCAGGCCTGGCTCCGGCGCGGTGGTCCCTGTATTACTGCCTAACAGACTTGTGGGCCCCGCCCACGTGCCTGTTGTGCCAGGAGCCAAATTTATGCATATGCACTCCTGCTGCATCCGACCTGCACACACACCGCGCAGGGCAGGCGGCCCGCCGTGCTCGTCGCGTGACGCGACAGGGAGGCGCGCGCAGGTGGCGGACGCGGCCAGCGAGGCCAAGGCCAACGTGCGCTGCCTGGAGACGCTGGGCGCGAGCCTGGCGCCGCTGGCGTCCGGCGCGCCGCGGCAGGCGCTGGCGGCGCTGCCCGCGCTGCTGTCCGCCGTGCACGCCATGCGCACCGTGTCGCGGCGCGCGCCGCCGCGCACGGCGCTGCCATCCCGCGTGCTATGGAGAGCCTGGCAGCCAGCAGCAGCACCTTGCAGTTATTGAGGCTCTGTGGCGTTGAAGTTGTGCCTGACGTCAGGGTAGTCCGATCGCTACTTGCTGGTCAGCATCAAGACGCATGGCCGCGCCAGCGCGGGGCGTGCGCCGCTGGCTCGGCCGGATCGTGCGCCGCGCCGGCGGCGCAGGTTCTATGCGGAGCCGGCGCGCCTGGCGGCGCTGCTGGCGCGGATGGCAGGCCAGATGGAGCGCGGCTGCCGCGCGCACATCCTAGCGCCCGGCCGCATGTGGGACCGCGCACGGCCGGCCCTGGTCGCCGACCTGGAGCTCGCCGTCGCGCTCAACGAGGCTTTCCACCTGCAGTTCTGGTGCGGCGCGCGCGCCCGCGCGCGCCCCCGGCATGCCGGACCACCTGCAAGTCAGACACGCGCGCGGGCGGGTGCGCGTGTCACGGCGCATGCTGAGCCTGGTCCTTGGCTGTTACACCCCTGCTGCGAGGCGCGAGCTTTATGTCTGTCATGTAGTGTGTGGGCCCGCACGTCCCGCGTCTGGTCTGGGCAAGCATGCGACGGGGCGGGCGCTGCGCGCGCAGGGCGGTGCAGGGGTTAGACGCTGAGAAGAAGCCTGCTTGGGCGCTGGACGAGGGCGTCGTGTTCGGGCGGTACGATCTGTTTGCTAAGCGCTGCCGCAAGCTCATCAGCCTCTTCACGACGGTCCAGCATTTCTCGCTGCTGGCACAGGTGCCCCACCCGCCCGCAGCCCCCGTCCAGCACGCGCCATCACTAAACTTTGTTTAAGACCTGAGGTCCACCGCGCCGGGGCGGCATGCGCGGCGCAGCAGACGCACATCGAGGGCCTCGAGGCGCTGATGCGCGGCTTTGGCGACATCGTGGAGGACATCCGGCGCAAGCCGTACGACCTGCTGGACGCGTCCAAGACGGTCTTCGACCGCGACTTCCTGGAGTTTAGCGTCCACATCCACGACCTGGAGCTGGCCATCCACGCGCGCCCCCGCTCCCGCGCCGCGCAAGCCTGCTGCCAGTGTTGCAGCCCTGCGGAGCAGCGCCGCAGGGCCCGCACAGCGGGCCGACGATGCCCACCTCGGCGCGCGCCAGGGTTTCATCAACACCTGCTTCGACGACATCCGCTCCACGGAGGCCGCGCTGAACCTGCTGCAGCAGTTCCAGGTCGTGCTGCAGCGCGACTCGCTCAAGGTGCGGCTGCGCCCCGCTGCACCACGCCGCCGCCTGCAGGCCACTGAGCGCCGGACCTCCCGGCAGCCATTTGGTGGCGAACATCGCGCAAGGAGCGCACAGCAGCCTGCCGGGCTAACGACGCGCACACAGCCGCCGATGCACGCAAGGCCATCTTGGCATGCATTCACGCATGCACGCACATGCGCATGCACGCCTGCCTGTCAGCATGCGGTGTGTACGCGGGCGCGAGCATAGGGGCACGCATGGGAGCATGGGAGCATGGCCGCTGCGCAGGCGGACCTGGAGGCGAAGTACGCGCGCGTGCTGGCGGCATACGCGCGCGACCTGGCGGGCGTGCAGGCGCTGTACGAGCGGCACAAGCTGAAGCCGCCGCTGCCGCGCAACGCGCCGCGCGTGGCCGGCCACATCCTATGGGCGCGCCAGCTGCTGCGCCGCATCGAGGCGCCCATGCAGCGGTCCGGCCCGGCCGCGCCCAGTCCTCCCAGGCCGCCTGCTGCGGCGGAGCCTTTCCAAAGCAGGCTGTGTGATGGGGGGCTGTTGCGCACGTGCCCACGCTCTTGGCCACGTCTGCAGACAAGCGCCCCGCGGCAAACGCGTCGGTTGACCCGTCCTGACAGCGGCCGGCCTCAGCCGCGCAGGTTTGCCGCGCACAAGGCGCTGCTGGCCGCCAAGGACAGCCGGCGCGCGGTGCGCCAATTCAACCGGCTGGCGACCACGCTGGTCAAGTTCGAGGCGCTCTGGCACGGCGCC
>JAABUV010003311.1_pt1 | contig 20630 bp, 16 predicted proteins | sample 5559971 | NCBI WGS metagenome assembly JAABUV01 (sample SAMN10711881, study PRJNA513362) | rock metagenome | isolation source: Antarctica rocks | place: Antarctica: Victoria Land, Knobhead nord | collected 2015-12-19
CCCGCTGTTCCAGAGATACATAGCTGAACATCCCATCCTGAAACCGCTCATCTCCACGCATACTCGTAAGACGATCACCATGCCCGCTGAGCCTCTGAATCCGTACCTATTTCAACAAACTCCTAGGCGAACGCGACATCGAGAAAAAGCTCTTGGACGTTCCGATCCCAAGCTTCAACCCCCATGATCGAGTTCACAACGCACTTTCAGAGCTGGGTGCGGACGCACACCGTCAAGCTCAGCGAGCGATCCACGAGCGATCCTTCCGCGCTGGCGGTAGTCTGGCACGACAGAGGGGCTTTGTGCGGACTGCATTGGGAGACACCCTGACCGAAATCGATGAACTTGTGAAGACGTTGCTCGGAATCGGGAGCTAGACCATTCCAGCGTTACGTCTGCACACCTTGCAATCCACTCTGACTCAGAGAACCCCCAAGGCTCCCACGGCAGCGTCAGAGCGTATTTGCCAATCCGCCCGCTTCGCTTTACCTCACCGAGTTATGGGAACAATCTGGGAACAAATGGAAAGACTCGGGGCTACTTGCGATGCCGTAAGCTCTCCCTGGATTCCCGAGGATTCCCCTATATTCTCGACTTCGCGGCCCTGAAAAGGCCGGCGTCGGCGGTTCGATCCCGTCTCTGGCCACCACATCATGATCCGACGAGTTCCTACAACGTCCCTAGACGTTTGAGAGAGAAATCGTTTACGGCTCGTCAACGTTCGATGCGAGCCTCTCGGTTCAAGCGTGCGGGTAGCTTTGATACTGCTCGTCCGTTAGAGGTCTTCGAGGGAGTCGAGGGAGACGGGTGAAAGATAAGTGCCGAGGAGATCGCGGGTCCACCAGGCGCCGGTTTGGGATCTGGTGAGGCGGTCAGTGAAGCGGTAGCGGTAGATATGGGCGCGGATGAGGGCCGGCGGGTTGTCGGGGAAGGGATTGGTTCCCATGAGGCCCAGGATGCCCGGGTTGTTGCGCAGGAGGCGTTGCACGAACCGCAGGAACCAGAGGTCGTAGCCGCGGACGTGAACGCCGCCCGGCGTAACGGAGACGGCAAAGGGCAGAAACCAGATGAGCCAGTCGAGTCGAAGGTGATAAGGCGCGACCTGGGGCGGACGGCGCATTGGGTCCCCGGGCTTCGCTTTAAAGCCATACTCCTTCCACTGCGTCCCCGGTGTCGGGACGCGGTCTCCGGTGCCTTCGAGGACGATCTCGAGGCGCTGGCGGCCGACGCTGCCGAAGGCGCCGTAGGTGTTGACCAGGCGGAAGCGGTTGTAGCTGTAGTTCATCTTCTGGTGGCGGGAGAGGAGGTTGCCTACGGGCTGGATGCTGAGGAGCACGGTAGCTGCGGCCAGGACGCAGAGCACGACGTCGAACGCAAAGGGCGGCGACAGGAGGCGCGGGTTGGTGAGCGGAAGCACGTGGGCGAGTATCTGGTCGCTGAAGCCGGCGAAACCGAGGAGAGCGGTCAGCCAGTTGAGCCAGGAATAGTTACCGCTGACGATGAGCATCAATTGCTGGAGCATGGTGAGGGCGGCGGCGATGGCGGCAATGGGCTGCGGCGCGAAGAGCGCAAAGGGGACGACGACCTGCACCAGATGGCTCAAAAGGACGGAGAAGCGCTGAAAGGGTTGCGGCAGGCCATGAAAGGTGCGGCTGAGCGGGTTGGGGAGCGGCTGCGTTTCGTAGTGGAAGTAGAGACAGGAGAGGTCGCGCCAGCAGGTGTCGTGACGGAGCTTGATGAAGCCCGCCCCGAGCTCGGTCCGGAAGAGCATCCACCGAAGGATGAGGACGGGAAGGATGGACGGTGCGAGGTGCGTGGGGCCGAGGAAGGCGGTGAAGAAGCCAGCTTCGAGCAGCATGGACTCCCAGCCGAAACCAAAGAACTGCTGGCCGACGTTGACGACCGAGAGATACAGGAACCAGAGGACGAGCCAGGCGGCGACCGAGAGCCACAGGGGGCCGGCTTCAGTGAGGCCGAGGACGGCGCAGGCGGAGAGGAGGAGACCGGTCCAGGCGACGAGGTCGAGGAGGCGGTCGGAGTAGCGCCAGTGGAAGAGGCTGGGGGCCTCGCGGAAACTGACGTGCGCCAGGTAGGCGGGAACGGGCAAGAGGCCGTGCTCGCCGAGAAGGGGCTTGAACTGGCGGACGACCGTAAGGAAGGCGACGAAGTAGATGGCCGCCATGCCTCGCTGCAGGAGGAGGCGGACGAGCCAGACGTCCCCGAACCAGGTGTGAGCTGAGGGCATAATGGGCTTGGATGAGGGCAGGAGGCCATACAGCCTCCCGACGCACCTAAGCAGCATAGGACCTAGTTGAGGCGGGCGATATCAGGCACCGCAAACCTCTGGAACGGGCACGAGAGGAGATGTGCGCAGGAGCCGCTCGTTGCCAAGGCCAGCGCCGAGCGGATCCGGGAACGGGTCTCCACCCGGCATAGTCTCGACGGCGAGGCAGCTCAGGGGTGTGTCCGAGTCCAAGGTCAGGCTCGACAAGAGAAGCCTTATCTCGGTCTTCGACCACGTCGCATTCCCATAGAATGCATCCGGCGCTTCCTGGCCCTGGAGCTTCCTTTCCTGGAATCGGGCCGGCTTTCTCCCGAGCAGCACATTTCTGAAGTCCAAGCCATCGCTCTGGTAGACCTGTGCGTAGATCATCACGTAGATCTCGGTCGCGGGTGGAAATCTGCGCACGGATCTTCCGTTTTGCACCGGTGTGGCGAATGGTGCGCTGGCGCTTATTCCCCCCTGTGAACGGACGACCATGCAAGGCAAGGGCGGAGCGGGATGCTGGACCCCGGTCACCCGCAAAGGAGTTCCAAACCGACCCTGAGCGGTGCTCCATCCCTGTGCATGGCCGATTCGAAACTCGTAGGTATAGAAGCCCAGGAGCTCCGGAGCGTCACTAGGAATGCCGGCTGGCAGGGGCATGAGGAAATGGACGGGCGAGTCGGATGCGATAAGTGCGTCCATCGCGGTCAAGCCAGCCTCATCGTCCGATTGGCCGGGGATAATGGATCGTATTGGCTCCGGATCAACGGGCAGGGGCGGTTCGGCGGTCTCGTCGGGGTCTCCGATGAACTCCGAGAGAACAGGATCGGGTGCGTAGGCAACGATTCGCCCAAAGAGGCGGTCGCGCGGATTGTCCGGAGGTCGGTCGAATTCGAGCCAAAGCGCCCGTCTTCTCTGGTCCGTGCTTGAATAATCGGCGGAACGAACGTAGGTCGAGAGGGCGATGCCGGCGGAGACCAGCTTGGGAACCTGAGCCGGGTTGGTTGTCATCGGAAGTTCAACAGCCACACTGAGGTTCGCATCTTGCTTCGCGGGTGCGCTGATGAAGCTCGGTTTCAGTGTGTACTTCAAGGTGAGCTCGAGGGGAAATTGACCCGCGTCCGGTTTGGGATCGATCGCATCGAAGAAGACGAGATCCGTCCCGGTTCGATTCGGGTGAATCAGAGCACCCGAGTCAACGGTTGAGCGCATTTCCAAACGACCCACTTCGTTGCCGTCGCGTTGAATGGAAATCCCGGTGGGGGCAAGGCCGCTCCAGGTCCAGTCGCGATCGACGGTCAATCGCAGAACGACGACCCAATGCTGCGTCAGATCCGTATCGGACATGAAGGTCAAATTCGAATTATCGGGAGCGAGAATATGCCGCATTCCGCCGGACGCGCCGAAGACAGTTCGCCGGCCCCGTCGACCACGGATGCAGAGCCCGTTGACGGCCAGTTGCAGTTCGTCCGCAAGGCGGCCAATCGGATTTTCGGGTGCCTGCACGCCGCGACCGGCAGTCTGCTGGGCGCTGGCCGTTGCGGCGTCGAGCAGGGCGGTTGGCTGCAAGAAGATGGCGCGAAGGAGATCGCCCGTCGTTTCCGGAAGAAAGAGTCCCCTCTCATCAGAGGATTCATGGCGAATATTGACTTCGGTCGATGCTCCGAGCAAGACGTCCGCGGCCCCGAAATAGTTGAACTGCGGATCGTCGCGGCCCACGCCGGTAAAGGTGAGTCGGACATCTCGAGCGGTCGGCAGGGGGATCGGGCCTGCGGTCGGAGCGGGAGAGAGGGTGTCGACGTTGTGAACGTCGGCCCAGGTCAGAGCGAGCGCGAGAGGGACGGCGGGGTCGTTCGGAAACGATCGAGTCGTCGTGTACACCGTATGGTATCCGGACTTCGTTCCACCGCCTGGCGTGTCGTCGAGTCCAAGCGCGCGGACCTGCAACTCGATCTGCACCATGGTGACATCGGGATCGGGCAGACCGACCTCTCGCTTCGCGGCCTTCGCCGCCGGGATGTCGGCAATCAGATCGGACTCCGCATTCGGCGTTCCCGTGAAGGCATATTCGGGATAGCCGAGCAAGGGCCGAAGCAGGTGTATCTGCGCCGGGGGCTTCGTCGGATCGGGAACGTTGGGCAGCTTGGGGGTAACGCGAATGGAGCGCGGTCTGATCCACCGGCGAAACGGGAGAGTGAAGATCGGGCTAGGCCCGGGTACACCCGGAACGTCCGTCGAAGCGGGGCTGCCGCCCGTGTGGTCGGCGAGCCGGACGCGAAATTGGTAGGTGTTCCCGTACTCGAGTTTGACGGCGGGATGGACACCGGAGACTGGATAAGGTCCGGCGAAGTTTGGATCGCCCATCAGCTGGCGTGACAGCGTGTCGACAGCGACGAGAGACGGTCCAGTCCAATGAGTGTAGTAGCTGGGCAGCCAGAAGTCGCCAAGGAGTTCACCGTCCGGTTGGGACGGTACCGCTTCCACGTTAAGGTCGCCGGCGAAGTTGCCGACAACCGTGGTCCCGACCTTGACCGCGCTGGTTACCTGGCAGAGGGATGACCAGCCAGGATCACCCTCGAGCTTCGCATCGACTCTGTAGCCGGCGACGCCAAGCGGCGCATCCAGCGCGACCGCGGAGGGATCCACCTGACGGTTGAGCCATATTGTGACCTGCTCGTCATCCCATCCAAGCCGGACGCCCAGCTCTTTCGCTGGCCGGGTGCCGTCGTCGTTCTCGTTCATCGGATCCAGGTGCTGAGGCTGGGTCCCGTGGACGGCTTTGGCGAAGCCGTCGTTGTAATCTTCGGCTTCCTGAAAGCTTTCGTCGTAGGGTCCTGGCGGAACTGCGGCGGCGACTGGGAAGAGCACAGGTGTAAAGAGGGGACGGGCCGTGGAGAGCGGAGGAATGCGCGTGGAGTAGATCTTTAGGGCATCGGGAGTAGCCGTCAGGCCGAACGCATCGCTAGCCGGATCCAGGGTCACGTATAACCAGCCACCTTGTTTGAAGAAGCCCGGCGGAACCGGGACCGTCATCATCGGGTAGATCATTCCAAGAGCTTCGGCCAGAACGGGCTGCCGGAGCGCAATGGCGATGACTTTGCCCCAGGCGTAGGTCGGATTAATCGGAGGCTTGATCTTCTTGTACGGGGGCTTGGACGTGCCGGAATGAAGCAGGCAGAAGTACTCGTCATTCGAGACAGTGAGGGTACTCCGGTGACCGGAGAAACCGATCGCATCGCGATAGGTAGGCGGCAGGTACTTGCGGATCTGGCGACCTGGCTGGCGTGGCTTGGCCGGAGAAGGCGCGGGATCGATTGCGAAGACAGTTGCTAACTCGTTGAAGAGTTTCTCAGCCTGTGCCGGAAAGGCCGGAGAAAGGGGGACGGGCGTCGTCGGAGTTCCCGTGATCGGAATCGTTCCAAGCCCCGGGACGAGACGAACACTGAATCTAAGGTGTGCCGTCGCGAAAGATGGCCCTGGAGGTGTAAGACCGGAAAGAAGCGGTTCCAACGGACTTTCTCGCGGTATCGCGAGCAATCGGATTTGCAGGTTCGCTCCATCCCATTCCTGAAGGTATGGCAGAAGGTTGAGTCGGGTTGATGACATAGGTTCTTCCTCTGCTTACAAAACGTCGGGTAGTGCGCATGGGCCGCCATTCAGCTTCTGGTCAGCCTCTGCCTGGACCTCAATATCGATGTCGATCACCCAACAGATCGTGATCTCGATCGCGAACGTGACTTGCGCGGCCCCGTAGATCGTGACATCGGGGCAGGTAACCTTGAGGATCGCCATCTTCGCTTCCACGGAGACGTCCACCGATACCACTTCGAGATCGATGCTGCCTTTGATCAGCATGCCGACACCGAAGCCAAGAACCGTATCGCCGACGATCAAGAACATCGTCTGCGCGAAGTACGCCGTACATCCGAACCCGGCGACTTTGAAGGTAACCCCGAGTCCGACACCCACCGTGAGCGTGAAGGTGTTGCCGGACCCGGTGCTCATTTGAATTTGAATCTTGATCAGTCCGACCGCGACGAGTGGATCGAAGGGAGTGGGAATCAGAATCGTCGCGCCTAATTCGAAGTTCGCCTCCGCGATTGGATTCGCGATCGCCAGCGACACAACAACATCGGTGTCGTCGAACTGTGGACCTCCAGGCGGCAGGAGCTTGTTGAGCTCCTCATCCATCGGAATTTTTAATCCCGCCTTGATCTTGATGCTGTTCGTCATCGAGACATTGAGTGGCGATGGAAAACCGAGGCTCGACAGGAAGGCCAGGATGTCCTGAACCGGGCCAAGCGCTCCGCCGAAGATCATGCGCGAGTCTCGTAGCCTGGTCTCCATGTTGGCGGAGGCCTCGACCGAGGCCTTCAGACGAAGCACCTCACCCAACAAGGTAGAGCTTGTCGCGAGATTGACGTCCTTGAGAAGAAAGGTCCAAGGCACGGCTGCCGCAGTGTCGATGAACAGGCTGGCGGTTGCGCCCGCGTAATCCGCATAGGCCCGTACGCCTCCGGCTTCGGAGATCGTCCGCTGCCCAACGGTGATGGGAAAGCTGGGCGAAGGCAATTGGAGCTTGATCGCGCCGCCACCGGAGATATCCAAGGAGTAGATAGCGTTCGGGAATGGTATCCCGGCGTCGGTGCGAGGAAAGAGGCCGACCGAGTTCGCAAGCGAGTAGGGATCGGCCAGAGTCGGAGTGACGGTGCTCGTGATCTGGGTGGGCGCGCTCGCCTCGATCTTGGGTCTCGGAAACAAGACACGCTGCGTCCCTGTGGCATGAACGATTCCGTAGTCGGAGTTGGGGGACGTCGGCTTCGCGAGATCCTCGGGATCGGCGAAGCGGAAGGGAGACGAGGGCGGCGGGGGAGCCGGGACCGGGCCTGAGCGGACCAACGGAACGCCGAGGTTTGTATCCACGAGCTCGGGCGCGGCACCAAAGCCTGTCTGCTTGAGGAACGCCCATTGGCCGCCATGCGGGAACTGGGGGCTCCCCCAGGCGGTCATCACGAACTCGGGCCCAGACATGCCCTGGGTGACGCCGACACCCACGCGACCAAGCTTCATCAGGAGGTGAGAGGCGCCTACATCCAGAACGCAATCGATGCCGCCCCCAAGGGGACCAGCTTTGTGGATCAGTTCCTCGTACTGCACATCCGTAAGCGGTCCGCCGGACTTTTCCGGAGTGAGCTGGATGTACCCGATCTGATTCCGCGCGGGAACTCCGTCAACTCCGGACCCCTTCCCCACGCCGTCGATGACCAGGTCTCCATCGAAGAAGACTCCGGCAACCTGCTCGCCACCGACGTCAAGGATCTGCCCGGTGTCTCTTATGTTGATGACGTTGACGATCTTCTGCACAACGCCGGGATGCACGGTAAGCGTACTTCCGGTGAAGTCGTAAACGCCGTCGCTCGCCGCCTGCCATCCACTATCGTGGCGGGTGACCACGCCTGTGTTCTTTCGATCGATCGTGATCGTCCGGACCACCCTGACGGCGTAGGGATAGAGGATGCTTCTAACCTGCACGACTTCGACGGCGGTCCGCCCAATCAGAACGTCGAATCGCGCCTTGCTCACGGCGGTCACATCGTTGGTTTCGTTGCGCCAGTCGCTGAACAGGCTCTCGCCATAGCCGGAAAGGTCCATCCGGGTCACGGGCACGAGTTTGTTGGTTCCCCCCGGTCCAAGGTAGCCGTTGAAGATGGTATCGACATCGACACCCAGGATGCTGACTGGAGGGGCTGTGGGAACTCCGTTGAAGAGTGTATTCCGAAGCTGAGTGGTGTACCCCTCGAGCGCAGGGGAGACGGGGAACGCAGGGTCTACCGCGCTCAGGCTGATCTGGTAGCCGCCAATCACGGATTCCGTGGCGAACTTGGGACGGTTGTAGACGACGTTGGCGCCCTTGAAGGCGGGACCAGCGGACTTCTTCAGCGTCGCAACAGCCTCCATGCCAAACGGCAGCGTCAGGCGTGCAAGGGCCGTGCTGGACTGCGGACTTGTGGTGAAGTTCCCAACCAGGTTATCCAAAGCGGGCGCCGGCGCGAGCCGAACGAGATTAACGGACTGCACTCCGATCGCGGTCGGTCCACCGCTGTTTGGAAAACTGATCGGCGAAGGATAGCCGACCGGGTAGGCCGGGGAGGGAGGTGGATCGGTATAGACCGGCTCCCAGAGAACGGAGGGGACAGTAAGCACGTAGACGGAGTCGCTCTGACTTTCCAGAAACATGGATTGGACCGCGACCGTATTTGGTCCAGCGCCTCGGATCGATCCGTGTGTGTTCCAGGCCACACCGAACTGGTCGACGTTGGTCGAGAGGTCTAGCAGAACGAGAGCACCAAGGCCCGTCGTGCCGGTCGACTGCTCCGCCACCATGCTTTGTCCGAGATTCGCCCGAGCGCCGAGCAAAGCGGAGGTCGCATCGGAGGGAAGCGTATAGGTCAGGACCGGCTTGACCGCAGGCGACCAGAGCACGATGGCCGAAAGCGCTCCGACGACGTTTGTATCCTGGAGTTGGCGAACGGCGACGTCAAAGTTTGCCGCGTAAGGATCGGGCAAAATCGGCAGCAGGTACTGGAGGCCAAATTCAAGGGCCAAACCGCCTGCGTTTGCCTGCACTCCATCGAAAGCGGCGACGAGGACCAGGGATCTCGCCGGAGTCGTCCGGAAGACGGCGTTTGCGATCGAGAAGGCCAGGGGCGCGTTCGGCCGAACTCGGGGCAGCTGCAGGGCAGCTTCGATGATCAAGCCAGAGAAAGCTGCTGACTCGAGAAACAGAATAAATGCCAGATCGGAGTGGACGTACACACCGCGGCCACCTACCGTGATGGGACGATCGAACCTCCCGTCGACGGCCCCGAACGTCGCAATAAGCTCGGCGCCCGACGAGGAGGAGAAGAACCAGAGAACAAAGGTGGACTTCCAGCCGAGGACAACTTGGGAGGTGGGTGGATCTCCCGGGGTTTTGCTCCAGAGAGGAATGCTCTCGATGGTCCCGAGTCCTTCGACCTGAAAAGCAACGACCGTGATCAGCCCGGGAGCAACGAGCAGGATAAGGGGACCCGCGGGAACGGCGTTTCCCTGCCCCTTCCAGGAAATGGTAAGGCCGGCGTCCAGAAACATCGCCAAGGTGCCTGCGCCCGCTGCGGATCCAAGCGAACTGGCCGATGTCACGGCCACCGGGAGAGCCCAGGCCACGTTGAGAATGGGAGCCGCATCCTGCGGGATGAACTGATCCGACCGGACGTCCTGAACCGCAAAGGCCGCGACAGACGTTTTGGCGGGATACAGAATTTGTGTCAGCGCGGCATTGTAGGTTGCACTTCCAGCGACGACATCAACCTCGACCGTAGACCCGTACGCTGTGAGGCTGGCGCCGGAGACCGACTGTACGTTGGAACCGCCGGCGCCGAAGACAAAGGTAGCGCTGGCGGGGAGTTTCGCGATGCTGAGCCGTGCGTCCTGACCTGCGCCGGCGCCAGCGGGCGCTGTACCCGGATCAAGCTCGAGTTCGAGCGTACACGTCACCGTCGGCGGAACGATGATCTCCAAACCTGAGTGAGGTAGCGTGTTGCTGAACTTCACGGAGCCGCCCTTGATACGGAGGCCTGTGTAGCTGCTTGCCGGAGCGCCCGTCGCAAGCTGCCCGGATGCGATCCAAATGGAGCCGGGTCCAAGCTTGTAGCTGCTTCTCGTCCCTAGGTGGCCGCCGATCGGCAGCACTAGAAACGGAGCGCCACCGGCTACCCTGACCAACCGTACCTGTCGAACTATTCGGTAGAGGTCGATCCAGACGGGACGTCCCAGCGAATCGAGGAATGGACCAAACGTCCGGTCTATCGCCTGCCCTGCAACGGCACTGTGACCGAGGCTTGGAAGCCCTGCAACAGGGATCGGAACCTCGCGGCGAGAGACGACGAAGGCTGCGCTCTCAAGCAGCTCAGAGGACGATTCGGCGATCGCGGTAGATAGAAGTTCCTCAAGGGCCGTGGTGATTTCAAGGGCCGGGTGAGAGGCAACGGTGGCTGCCCGGGAGGCAACGGACGATTCGCTGGACGCAAGGGCGCTGGCGATCACGACGCGAGCCTCGTGCAGGTCGTCGCGCTTGCCGTTTGCGGCGGGCCGCAAATCAGCTGTTAGCGATACAAGTTGCTGAGAGAGATGGGATACTATTCGCGCCATGGAATAATCCAGCTTCAGGATGGGACAACGATTTGCCTGCGTAGAGGTTTTGTACTTGTGACTCATCTCAAGTGCGGCTGTGAAGTGAGTGTCGTCAATCGCAAATCCTGCGACGTCTCACGGAGACGTACCGCAGAGATCCGAATGACCGGATGATTGCTCTTCGAATCTGCAGTTAGAGCACTGTCCTCACAGCAGACGATCCTGCTGAATGAGAGTAAGGGTGTGCCATGTCCCGTCAACTGTCCTCGATAGGACGATTGATCGTCATCACTTAACTGCTTTTGAATTGGGCCCGATTGGGCCCGGGGGTCGCTGGGAGAGCGCCTCACTATAGCACCGAAGTCAAACGGATGCACAAAAAAATTATTTTGCCAGAATGCAAGCGCGAAAAGCTGAAGGGCGATAGCTCAGGAATGGATCACCCACGCGAATCACACAGGGTCGCCGCTATCAGAGAGCCGCAGATGCGCCCTTGACCGCTGCTGCGCAGGGGATCGCGATGTGCTGCGTGGCGCATTTCCATAGCTCGGAACGGATCCGTCTCTTGCTCGCGGATGTGGCGAAACTGCATCGCTAGGCGATTCGCTTGAGCGTCATAGTCATACGGCCCGGCGCCGTCCCCCCACCGATGCGCGGCGAAGTAGAGGCTCATGACGAAGTACTCTTCTCCATCCGGCGCCGGAGAATCTGAGCGTGGAGTTCCGTCCGTGTTCATCGACCGCGCGTAATACCCGACTGCGGGGTTCTTCGAATCGGTGATGAGCATGTAGGTGTTGGCCCAGTTCCAGATCGCGTCGAACTCGGCCTTGTGCCCGGTCTGGACTGCGACCATCATGCCTAGCTCATGCCCTCTGTCCTGGCATCGTGATTCGCGACATCCGTCACGTAACCGAGAGGGCCATTCGGGTTCGCGCCAGCGGCGTAGAAGATGGCCTGCGTCTTCGGATCACCGTGAAAGAGCTGCTGAAAGGTCGCCTCCAGCCGTGCGTTGATCGCAGCCTTGGGAATGCCTCTATCCGCGAGGAGATTGCGGTAGTTGCCAGACGCAAAGGCGCCAGACGGAGTGGCGACGATTTGCTGGGCGGAAGCCTTATACGGCCCCGCCGCCTGGACAAGAAACAGAAGGGCCGTTGCAAGGATAGAGGCAGAGCGTGACCGCCTTACCGGCAGCTCGGCCGAGTGCGGGTTGGCGTGGAAGTACCCCGCGATCCTCTGCTTCTGGCTTCGCCGGACGTATGGATCGCACATCCTCTTTCCTCCCAGCGTGACTTACAGAGCGATGTATCTGTTTCGGAAGGTTGAGCCTCGTTTCGAGCCTTCCGCTGGCCAGCATGCACTGTGTGTGTTGTCTAATAGCGAGACGGCGAAAGGACGCGTTAATGCACCGGAGAGAATTTATAGGCCTCGCAACTGCTGCCTCCGTGGTAGGGGTTGTCCCCTCACTCGCAGCTCCTCGGGCGATACCACCTGGCCCGGTCAAACCGATGGAAGTGGGCATCCTAATCGCCCCCTTTGGTGCGCCTGCGGAATCCTTTCGCCGGGTGCGGGAGCTCGGCTTCAACAATTGCTTCCTGTCGCTTGATGGCTACATCAACGGTTTTACGGCGACAGTTGCCAGTCAGTTTCGCGATCTAATCGCAAAGTACAACCTTACCGTCACCACGGTAGAGGTAGTTGGCCCAGGGAGGCTCAAGTGGGACTTCACGGAAGGCCCTTCCACAATCGGTCTTGTTCCGCCTGCGACACGCGCAGCTCGAATCGACGCTTTGCGACAGGTGTCGGATTTCGGCAGGCAACTTGGCATCCCGCAGGTCCAGACCCACTGCGGCTTCATTCCTGAACATCCTGCTGACCCGCTCTACCACCAAGCCGTCGAAGCGATTCGCGAAGTGGCCCGCATCTGCCAAGGGAACAACCAGCACTTCCTGATGGAGACGGGCCAGGAGACCCCGACCACCATGTCCCGAATGCTGCGCGATGTCGGCATGCCCAACCTGGCCGTTGGTCTTGATACTGCGAACCTCATCCTTTACGGCAAAGCAAACCCCGTTGATGCTATTGATATTCTGGGACCGCACATCCGCAGCATCCATGCCAAGGACGGTCGTTGGCCCACCGACCCCAGCAAGCTCGGCGAGGAGGTTCTTATTGGGAGAGGCCTGGTAGATTTCAAACAGGTTTTTACGAAACTTCATCGCCTGGGCTACGCTGGAGCCGTTACCATTGAGCGCGAAACGTCTGGGCCGCAGCAGATAGAAGATGTCCGGCAGGAAAAGCTCTACCTGGAAGATGTTCTCCGAAGCGTTCTAACGTAGCGCCGCGTGTGCACGCCATCGTCACCTGCAGCAGAAGGAAGGTCGAATGAACCGTCGGCAGTTTCTCAAGGCTGGATCCGCGGCCACATCGAGCCTTCTTCTGCTCAAGTCCAGCACTGCGTTCGGGTACCAGGCAAATTCCGCCGTGCGTCTGGGCGTACTTGGCTGCGGGGCTCGCGGCACTGCCGTGGCAACATCGTTCTCGCAAAACACGATCGCTCAGGTCGTAGCGCTGGCCGATCTCTTTCCCGATCAGCTTGCGTCCGGGCGCAGCCACTTCGATAAGCTCAATGCCAGCCTAAATCGTCGACCCATCAGCAGCAGGTTGCTTTTCCAAGGTCCTCACGCTTTCGAGCAGATCGCCTCCTCGCCCGACATCGATCTGATTCAGATCTCAACACCACCCTTCTTCCACGTCCAGCATCTCGATGCAGCGGTGGCTGCCGGTAAGCACGTCTACTGCGAGAAACCGATCGGCGTTGATGCCGTTCAGGCCAAACACGCACTTGAGATCGCCAAGCGCGTCAAACCGGCGCAAAGTGTCGACGTTGGCTTCCAATGTCGCAGCGCGCCGCCGATCGCGGCCATCGCCGAAAAGATTCGGTCCGGGGCTCTCGGCAAGATCGGCTCCGTTTCGGCGAATTACAATGCCCCCGCCTCAAAGGAAAAGGTTCGTCCAGGTGTCTCTGCCGACGAACTGAGACTTCGTAATTGGCTTTGGGACCGTGCCCTCTCCGGCGACATTCTTGTTGAGCAGAACATCCACATCATTGATCTTTGCAACTGGATTCTCGGGGCTCACCCTCTGAAGGCTATCGCCACCGGAGGGCGCAACGTCCTTACGCATGCCGGAGATTGCTGGGATAACTACCAGGTTGACTTTGTCTATCCTCAAAACGTGCATCTTTCCTTTTCGTCTACCCAGTTTGGAAATTATGGCGCATTCGACGCGGGTCTGCGTCTGTACGGTGCGGACGGCTCGGCGACGATACCCTACTCAGGTCTGGTTCAGATCCTTGGTGACCAGGCGTGGAGTTGGCAGGAGGCTGCAGGGAGCCCGGTCGCTGGCTCTGGCACATTTGCTGCAAACGGAAGTTTTGCCGACAACCTAGCCTTCGCCGACCGCGACAAGGATCGCACCTTTATCGAAAGCATCACCTCAGGTTCCGCGCATAACCAGATTGCCGCAGGAGTTGAGACTTCGCTCAGCTGCATGCTCGGCCGGATGGCGGGATACCAGGGACGGGAGGTCACCTGGGAGGATCTGCTACTCCACGGTGAAACCTATAAGCTCGGTATGGATCTCAACCAATTTACTTGAAGCGTTATTCGGACCTAGGCGACATGTAGCAGCACAGACTGGACCGCAAGCGTCGCAAGACCGGAAGCCTGTCTTGCAGGAATCGGAGTACCGGCCATCCGGGAGCTTGTCCATCGCATTGCCTATCCGAGAAAACCGAAAAGCTCATAGCTACACTCGCCAAGGCAAGTGCGATGCATGAGTAGAGTTCCCATGTCGTACTGCGAACCCTCGACAGCATTGATGGGAGGCGTCAATCTCCGGAAGACTTTTTCCGAGCGGTCCGGAGAGCCGGACGTCCATATCGTCAAGAGTCAGAACTAGCCGTCTGAAGTCAGCAATTTTGCGAGCGAAATCTTCCTGGATAATTTCCTGCTCGATCTCCCAGTCGTGGCTATACCCCATGCGAGCACCTTGAGGACTATAGCCAAGTGTACCCGTCTGCCTCCGTCCGTCCGGAGCGCAGTGTCATCTACGGAGACGTGATCTTGGTCCCGCCTTCGAGGTGAACTTCGCCACACCGTCGCCAGCTTCTGCGCGGTGGGGTCCGCCTGCTTGGACCCAGCTGCGTCGGCGTCGTCGGCACCAGCCTGCCTGCAACGACCGCGCCCCTCTAACACCCGCAGGTGGACCGGTTACTTCCCGTCGACAAGGGGCTCAACCAGCCCAGGAGCGTTGCTTCACCGTTGACGAAGCCGATCTAGGTCGCGCTGCCCACGGTTGTTGGATGGTTGCGCCGCCCACCCGAAAGCAATAACCCAAAGAGTATCCGAGGTCTTCCAGTGGCGCGCCACAAACTTGTAATGCCTTCCCGTACCACTGTTCGGCTTACACCAAAAGGTCTTTGTGGCGGCGCATCGAGAGCACGAGCATTCTGCGAATCTGCAGCGCAATCAGGGGCGCCGAAAGCGCAGCGAAGAAGCCCCAGATCACCAGTGCGTGCCATTCGCACTGCCACAGCAGATGGATCAATTGCAAGGGATGCCGATGGCTTAGGTGGAGGATGTCTGCCCTCGACATGGGTAGCCGGTGTGCTCTGAAGACTACGATTCCCGCGTGAATGAACGGAAGGAATAGCAACCACTGCAACGGTGCAACCACGTGGATCCCGATCTGGGTGGCAACGTGGTTCAGATTGAAGATCCAGGCCAGCAGCAGCATCGTGACTGTAGTCAAACCAAGAAATGGATTGACCCCCACCAGAAACGCAACCGCCAGACTCCACGCCAGCCGCTTCGGGCTTACTCCTCTTTTGAGCAAGCGCAGAAGAGGCCGGAGAATCCGGCATCGTAGGAAACTGCGTGTGCGCTGGCCGAGTGTTTTCACCCTTGATGAGAGTGCAGATGGAGCAGTTTGGTCGCTTGCGAGGCGTGGAAGTAAGGGAGCTGGGGTGATCGGGGGCACCGGCCGGGACCGAACAGACCCCTCCAACGCAGGGCAGTCCCACGTAGCTGCCAGTTCGCACAACCCCGTACCCAGCCTCGCAGGACGAAATGAGCCCGGGGGCAGATCAGAAAAGACGCCTTCCGCGCTTTGCACACGTCGGCGAACGCTATCCGACGAAGAGAATGCTGGAAAGCGTTCTGCGGCGAGTGTATCCATACAACTTCTTGGGGAGGCACACCCCTCACGGTTTCTGCCGTTCTACCGATAGAGAAGTGGAGGGCAAGAGTCATCGGTGAGCTTGGCTTTTCCAGGGGTGATAGCGTGTTTTCGATTATCGGCATTCTCGTCGTACTTGGTTCCGTCATCGGTGGTTTTTTGATGGAAAAAGGCAAACTTCCCGTCCTTATTCAACCAGCTGAGTTCCTCACCATTGCCGGCGCAGCAATTGGGACGGTGCTTGCCGCAAATCCTACTCATGTTCTCAAAGGAGTTGCGGCCGGCGTTCTGGGTGTCATTAAGGGGCAAATGTTTCTGAAAGACGTTATACCGAATCACTCAAGATGCTTTTCGATGTCTTCAGTAAAGCTCGCAAAGAAGGCATGATCGCGATCGAAGCAGATATCGAAGAACCCGAAAAGAGTGCAATCTTCTCGAAATATCCAGAGTTCGTCCAAAATCATCACGTTTCAGCCTTTGTATGCGACACCATGCGGATGGCCGTGACCGGTGGCATCAAGGCCTTCGACGTCGATCAGATGATGGAGCTGGATCTCGAAGTTCACCAGCATAGTTCGATGCAACCTACGCTTGCACTCGCATCGATGGCAGACGCACTTCCAGGCCTTGGTATTGTGGCTGCGGTTCTTGGCATCGTGGTGACAATGGGCGCGTTGGGCGGACCTCCGGAAGAGATCGGACACAAGGTTGCGGCCGCCCTGGTTGGAACTTTCTTAGGAATTCTTCTCTGCTACGGTGTCATCGGACCGGTTGCAGCCAAGATGACCAAGAGCATCGAGGAAAAGCATGCCTTTTACCACGTATTGCGAGTAACACTTCTAGCGTTCATCAAGGGTACGTCCCCCATCCTGGCGGTGGAGATGGGCCGGAGAGCGATCCCAGAACATGTCCGGCCGAAGTTTTCGGCGCTGGAAAAGGCATGCCGTCAGAAAAGCGCCGAAGCGGCGAGCTAAGGAAAGAGTCTATGTCCGATCTAAACGAAGACCTGATCATTATTCGCAAGAAGAAGGTTATTCATGCGGGGCACCATGGCGGTGCATGGAAGGTCGCCTACGCCGACTTCGTGACAGCAATGATGTCGCTTTTTATCGTCCTGTGGCTGCTCAGCAGCAGCAACGAGGCAGTGAAGAGACCGGTGGCCGGCTATTTTAATGATCCCAAGGGAACCGCCGCACTTCAAGGAAGCAGCCGAGCCGGTGTTGGCACCGCTGTTCCCGTAACCCTCACCGACATGGCCAAGTTGAAGCAGCAGCTCCTCGCTTCTGCACAGAAGATGCCGAATTTCGAGCGGCTGAAGAAACAGATCGAGATCAGCGCATCGCCGGACGGCTTGCGTATCGAGCTGATGGAAGAGCCTGGCGGAACCTTCTTTGAAAGCGGCAGCGCCGCTCCGACGCCCGCTCTTCGGGGATTTCTGACGCTGATCGCGAAGGAACTAGGAAAGATGCCGAACCGGCTTTCGATCGAGGGCCATACGGACGCACGGCGTTACAGCACGAAGGATCGTTACGGCAACTGGGAGCTATCGGCTGATCGAGCCAACGCAGCCCGGCGGCTCATGCAGAACGCGGGGATTGGGGCAGGATCAGGTTGCACAGGTGCGAGGATTTGCAGATCAGCTTCCTCGCGACCCGAAACATCCTGAGGACTCCTCCAATCGCCGGATTACGCTCATCGTGGATCCTGCCGAGGTGGTGCAAACAGCACCTACAGCGGGGGAGATCGCCAAGGTTCAAAGTGCGGACACACGACTCTCTGGGTCAGAGCACGAGTGAGGGCTAGATCGACTCGTCAGCCCTCAGGAGTGATCTGGTTCCTATGGCTTTCACAAGAGCTCGAAGTAGTTGTTCCTGCTCGCGGTTTTGGAATGCAAAAAGCAGACCAGCGCGAAAACCTTCGCTGTGAACTACGGAGGAGAGCACCTCTAGGACATAACCCGCTGGCTGGAGATGGACGACACCCACCGCTTCCACAGCGACCGGAGTGCCGAACTCCGCAAAGAGTCCCGTGCAGCTCAGGTTCAGGCATTGCCCTCCGACCCGATGAGAACCGAAGCAGAACAGAACGGGAAACGGAAACGCGATTGGGAAACGCGGCAGCCGATAAGAGAAGGGACTAACGGGTGCCACAGAGGACATCCTTTCGCTCCATTGGACCTCCCGGCATCTATCCGATGGCAACCTGCAGCTTTCCGAAGTACGGAAGCTTCGTTCTCGGGAGTTACGCTCAGTGAGTAATGAACAACGTGTTCCCATGGTAACCTGACTTTCGCCAGCCGTGGAGATGGCTTCGCTGGCCGAGGGTGTATTGACGCAGGTTCGTATCCGTAGAGATGGCGATAAGTCGCCGGGGTCGGCTGGTCTGGAAACGATGCCGGAGTCCATGAGTGGACGGATCCTGGTTGTAGAGGACGATGCACCGCTGGCACGTTTTCTTTCGCGTACGCTTGGTGAGGCCTCTCACGAAGTTGAGATTGCGAAGGACGGTACAACGGCCCTTGCTATGCTCGGCCCGCAAATTGATTTAGTTCTACTAGACGGTAATCTCCCGGACCGGGACGGCCTGGATGTTCTCCAGGAGCTGCGGTCCGCCTTTCCGAAGGTTCCAGTGCTGATGTTAACTGCTCGAGCGAGCACCGAAGACACCGTCATGGCGCTTGAAAATGGTGCGGATGACTATCTCACAAAGCCATTTTCCTATGTGGAACTGCTGGCGCGGGTCAACGTCCTGCTTCGAAGGAAGGGCGGAACTCAGCCTCAGATCGTGCGCGTGGCGGATCTCACTTTATCCAGGGCCGAGCATCGGGTCGACCGAGCTGGACGCCGAATCGACCTTACCCCACGTCAGTTTCGTCTTTTGGAATACCTCATGCGAACACCCGGGACACCAATCGCCCGGTCCACCCTAGCGGCCGAGGTTTGGAATCTCGCGGATCCGTCTTCCAACGTAGTGGACGTGTTCATGAAATACCTTCGCGACAAGATCGACGGTGCCGGCGAGGTCCCCTTGATTCGCACGGTACGCGGTGTCGGATTTATGGTCAGCGAGGATTAATGATCTGCCGAAATTTGGCAAGCCATGGATGACGAAACGATCACAACCGAACCCACCCCGGGCTCACTCATCCGTGACCTACTTCATGCGATGGGACAACCGCTCACGGCCCTGCAGATATGTGTGCTATTGCGGGACCATGGAATGTCCCCTCTTGATTCTTGTGACGATCTTCTAGCCGACATGGCGAAACAGGTGACCTCTCTTACCAGGCTCTTTTCGAGTCTCCGCAGTCTATTGGAGTGCGGCTCCCCATCAGCTGCGATTACTGCCTCTGACGTGCGGCGTTCTGTCGATCAGCGCCTCGCTCGATGGCAGAAGGAAGCTTCGACACGGAATGTAACGCTCGTCCTCTTTGGTCTCGCCTTTACCGAGAGCGGAACGAAGTTTTGGAATGTGGGACTCATGCATGCTTGCCTTCAGGACGTCTTCGAAGCTGCTCTTCTGAGCTCTCCAAGTCACGGGCAATCAGTTTGGAATTGCTCTCCGATGATGATTCGGACGGTTTGCTTCTCCGGGTCCGAGGTGGCGATCTACTTTCTGAAGATTCGTTCTCGGTGCGATATAGTCTGCCGATCGCCCAGGTTCTCCTGAAGCCGGTTGCTCAACGGTGTAGCTATACCACCCGATCCTTCGAGTTCACTCTTAAGCTTCTTTCGCCGGAGCGGATGGAGGCAGATGGCGCTGCGTCAGACCCGTTTGCTGAGCAGGAAGGACTGAAGGACTTCTTGCGATGAGCTCGGGTCCTGATCAGCCGACAAATCCCATTCGCGTTCTGCTTGTGAGTTCCAGCGCCATGTTGCGGCGTACCTTACGAGAACGGCTTCCTGAGCAGCGATGGGTCGTTCGCGAGGCGGAGAGCGGTTCCGAAGCGCTTGAGAAGTTGATGGAGGCGGAGATCGATGTGCTTCTTCTTGATCGCCGTCTGCCAGACCTGCGGCCGGACGAGTTCAGCCGTTTGGTAGCGTCGCGATTTTCCGGGGTACAACTACTATCGCTCAATGCTCAGACCGGTCAGCTTGACACGGAGACCTCGGCCTCGAGTGAGCTCCTATCGGAGCTCGGGGAGGTCATCCAGCCCTGGGCATCGCCCCCGTTGGGGGGCGTCTCGCAAATGGCGTTCCCCTTGCTTCGACGGCCTATTGCGAGTCGACAGGAGTGGCAGGGAATGGTGGGTTCCTCCCCCGCCATGCAGCGCATCTTTCACGCCGTTCGCCTCGTAGCGCGGCGAGACACCAGCGTCCTGATTACGGGCGAGAGCGGCACGGGAAAAGGACCTGGTTGGGCGCGCTCTCCACTTCAGCGGCGCTCGAGAGAAACAGCCGTTTGTCGTGATTAACTGCGCCGCTATTCCGGAAACGCTCCTGGAAGCCGAGCTCTTCGGCTACACCAAGGGAGCGTTCACGGGTGCCGTGCAGTCCCGCATCGGGCGTATCCACGCCGCACACGGCGGAACATTATTTTTAGATGAAATTGGCGAGATGCCCGTCTCGCTCCAAAGCAAGCTACTCCGCTTTCTTGAACAGGGAGAGGTGCAGCGGATTGGCGGCTCCGATACGCTTACGGTGGATGTACGCGTCATTGCCGCCTCGAACGCCGATCTGAAGAAACTGGCTTCGCAGGGTTTATTCCGGGAAGACCTCTACTATCGCTTGGCCGTCTTCCCCATTGTGCTTCCGCCACTTCGGGAGCGCATGGAGGACCTAGACAGCCTTATAGAGAGCTTCGTTGCGCGGTTTTCCCCAGGTCTGGGCCTAGGAGCTTGTTGAAATAGCTCTCGTCTGGTTGGGGGCGGTTGTGCGATCCGGGTATTTTGGCTGGATTGGGATGGGTCCGGGGCGATGTGGGGGGCCTCGGGCGAGTTTGCGACACTCACCCG
>JAABUV010003312.1_pt1 | contig 20630 bp, 24 predicted proteins | sample 5559971 | NCBI WGS metagenome assembly JAABUV01 (sample SAMN10711881, study PRJNA513362) | rock metagenome | isolation source: Antarctica rocks | place: Antarctica: Victoria Land, Knobhead nord | collected 2015-12-19
CGGCTTGAGATGATGCCAACCTGCCAAGCTGCGGGGCCGCTGGCGATCAAGCGCCGGGGCAGCTAGGCCGAGACCGCCACACCCTTCCAAAAAGCGACGCGGCCCCGGATGTTCGCGGCTGCGTCCTTCGGCTCCGGATAGAACCAGATGGCGTCCTTGTTCACGGTGCCGCCGACGTTCAGCGTCATGTAGTGCGCCGTGCCCTTCCAGGGGCATACGCTAGTGTGGCTGCTCGGCTCCACGAACTCCGAACGCAGGCTCGCCACGGGGAAATAGGCGTTGCCTTCGACAGTGACGATATCATCGCTTTCAGCGACGATTTGGCTGTTCCAAACTGCTTTCATGCGACCTCCGTAAAGCAAAAGGCCGGGCACATGGCCCGGCCCCTGTTAGTGACTCCTACTCGGCAGTCTCAGGTTCAAGCTCCGACGAACCCTCGTCACCGTCGCCCTCGGCTTTCGACATGCCCTGCTGCACTGCCTCGGTGAACTCGAAGTCCAGCTTGTCCTCACGCAGCGCGACCTTGACTGAGCCGCCCTTGACCAGCTTGCCGAACAACAGCTCCTCGGCCAACGGCTTCTTGATGTACTCCTGGATGACCCGGCCCAACGGACGCGCGCCATACAGCCGGTCGTAGCCCCGCTCAGCCAGCCACTCCTTGGCCGCCGAAGACAGCTCGATCGTCACATTGCGGTCGGCGAGTTGCGCCTCAAGCTGCATGACGAACTTCTCGACCACACGGCCAACGATCTCTGGCGTCAGCCCGGCGAAGGTGATCGTCGCATCCAGACGGTTGCGGAATTCCGGCGTGAACAGCCGCTTGATCGCCTCGGTGTCCTCGCCCTCGCGCTCAGTGCTGCCGAAGCCGATGGCCTCCTTCGCCATGTCGCTGGCACCGGCGTTGGTCGTCATGATCAGGATCACGTTGCGGAAGTCGACGACCTTGCCGTTATGGTCGGTCAGCTTTCCATGGTCCATGACCTGCAACAGAATGTTGAACAGATCGGGATGCGCCTTCTCGATCTCGTCGAGCAGCAGCACGCAGTGTGGATGCTGATCGATTGCATCGGTCAGCAACCCGCCTTGATCGAACCCGACATAGCCCGGCGGCGCGCCGATCAAGCGGGACACGCTATGCCGCTCCATGTACTCGCTCATATCAAACCGCGTCAGCTCGATGCCCAGGGTGCTGGCAAGCTGCCGGGCGACCTCGGTCTTGCCAACGCCAGTTGGCCCGCTGAACAGATAGTTGCCGATCGGCTTCTCCGCCTCGCGCAGCCCCGCCCTGGACAGCTTGATCGCAGCGGCCAACGCCTCGATCGCCTTGTCCTGGCCGAACACCATCGCCTTCAGGTCGCGCTCCAGGTTCCGCAGTGTCTCCTTGTCGTCGGCCGAGACCGACTTGGGCGGGATACGGGCGATCTTGGCGACGATCTCCTCGACATCGCGTAGCGTCACCATCTTACGGCGCTTGCCCTCCGGTTGCAGCATCCGGGACGCGCCCACCTCGTCGATCACGTCAATGGCTTTGTCCGGCAGCTTGCGGTCGTTGATGTACTTGGCCGAGAGCTCGACGGCGCCGCGGATCGCCTCCTCGGTGTAGCGAACCTTATGATGCTTCTCGTAGTTGGTCTTAAGGCCGCGAAGGATCTTGATCGCGTCCTCCAGCGACGGCTCGTTCACGTCGATCTTCTGGAAGCGCCGCACCAACGCGCGGTCCTTCTCGAAGTAGTTGCGGTATTCCTTGTAGGTCGTGCTGCCGACGCAGCGCAGGCTGCCCGCCGCCAGCGCCGGCTTCAACAGGTTGGAAGCGTCCATAGCGCCGCCGCTGGTCGCACCCGCACCGATGACGGTATGGATTTCGTCGATGAACAAGATGCTACCGGGATGCGCCTCAAGCTCGGTCACCACCGCCTTGAGCCGCTCCTCGAAGTCGCCGCGGTAGCGGGTGCCGGCCAGCAGCGCGCCCATGTCCAGTGCAAAGATGGTGGATTTCGCCAGCACCTCCGGCACGTCGCCCTCGACGATGCGCTTGGCCAGGCCCTCGGCGATGGCAGTCTTGCCGACGCCGGGGTCGCCGACATAGAGCGGGTTGTTTTTGGTGCGGCGGCACAGGATCTGGATCGTGCGCTCAATCTCGGAGTCGCGGCCGATCAGCGGGTCGATCTTGCCGGCGGCTGCCTTCTTGTTGAGGTTCACGCAGTAGTTGCTGAGTGCGTCCTGGGCGCGCCGGCCAGGCTTTTCTTCGCGCTCGTTCTCTGGCGTGTTCTCCTCCTTGGCACCTTGCGTAGGACGCTGTGGGGCGCGGCCAGGCGCCTTGGCGATCCCATGCGAAATAAAGTTGACCGCATCGAGCCGCGTCATGTCCTGCAATTGCAAGAAGTAGACGGCGTGGCTCTCCCGCTCACTAAACAGCGCAACCAGCACGTTGGCGCCAGTCACCTCATCGCGACCGGAGCTTTGGACGTGGATCGCCGCGCGCTGCACGACGCGCTGGAACCCGGCAGTCGGCTTCGGGTCGCCGGGCCGCTCGGTTGCGAGGCCCGAAAGGTCTTTGTCCAGAAATTCGCCAAGGTCCTGGCGAAGCTTGTCGAGGTCCACGCCGCAGGCGCGGAGGACGGTGGCGGCGTCGCTGTCTTCCGCCAAGCCAAGCAGCAAGTGCTCAAGCGTGGCATACTCATGCCGACGCTCGCTGGCGAGGGACAGGGCGCGGTGCAGCGTCTGTTCAAGGTTGCGTGACAACATAGCGAATGACGCTCCTTCGCGCTGGGGTTTTTGCCGCCGGTGCGGCTCGACCCAATCCGATGCGGGTCCCAAGCAGTTTGGGGTAGCTATTTAGATGGGACGGTGTGGCACTTTGTGCAGCCCACCCTCCCCGAACGGCCTATTCCTTCTCAATCGTGCATTGCAGCGGGTGCTGGTTCTGCCGGGCCAGATCCATGACCTGCGTCACTTTGGTCTCAGCGACCTCATACGTATAGGCCCCGCAAACCCCAACGCCGCGGCGATGCACATGCAGCATGATGCGCGTCGCCTCCTCACGGGTTTTTTGAAAAAAACGCTCCAGCACATGGACCACGAACTCCATGGGCGTGTAGTCGTCGTTGAGCATCAAAACTTTGTACATCGCGGGTTTGCGCGTCTTCGGCCGCGCCTTCACCACCACGCCTATCGTGGGTCCATCCCCGTTGCCGCGTTTGTCGTTGTCGCTCATCGCCTTGAAAGCCCACTACCCTGACACCCGAGCCGCCGCGGCCCGCCGCGACGCCTCGTTGAGACCAACGCGCCAGAATAGCGCGTTTGCTGGCCCGGCTAGGTCGGCGGCGCCGCACCAGCCGGATAGGCCATCGGCCACCCTTAGGGGGCATGCTGCCGGCCTACCTTGAGAAGCATATCGGAACGCGGGGGCCTGAGAAAAGGTTTAGCGTTGCCCTTCCCGGATATTCGACTGGGGGCGTGGCGCAATGAACAAAAGAACGGCCCGAGGCGGTGCCCCAAGCCGTTTTTAGCATCTTCGTGAGGCAAACGGGTTTACGAGACGTAAACGGGTTTACGAGACGTAAACGGAGTCGTGAGCTAGGCGGGCTTGCCAAAGGATTGCGCCGCCAGCGACATGCGGCCGGCGATCGGCGCGATGGCCTGCTCGGCAAGCTTGAAGGACGTCTCGGCGACCTGGCCGGTCTGCGTCAGCGTCTTCTCGACGGCCGACTGCGCCAGCGTGGCCTGCAAATCGATGGCCTCCTTGATGGAGTGGACGCTGCCGAGGGCGCGGAACGTGCTCATCGCCTCGTCCATCGATGCCTGCGCGCCCGCGGCCATCATCTTGCCGATGTCCTGCAAGCCGGCCGCGACGATCTGGCTGGACTCGACCAGCGCCTCGACATTGCCCTGGCCGAAGCTGACGAAATCTTCTGCAGTCTTCATGATCGGTATTCCTAAATGTGCCGGGGCAACGGCCCCGTTGGGTCAAAAACCAGTGCCGTTGGCCCCGCTGCTGCGAAGTACGGCGGAGCAGGTCGCACCTGGCGTTCAACACCGGCTGCTGCACTGCAACAATCGACGTGTGCTGGGTTCGCAGCGCCAAGTCAACATTATTTGTGCGATGCAGCATGGAACGCCTGCAACTATCTCATCCCGACCGCAATCGGCCGTCGGTAAGCCGCTGAGCGAAATGGGCTCGTCCTGCGACAATCGCTGGACAGTCACGGGTCTGCCCCCATAGGCTCGCATGGCTCCAATACAGGGATGGGTCGCAATGGCTGGGTTCGCCTCCAAACGCCGTCGTCGACCGCGGTTGCTCGATCTGGCTGCCGCTGCGCTTGCGCTGGCGCTGTCGATGGGCGCCGCGTCGGCCCAGGTCGGCTCCGACCGCTATGCGTCCATCACGATCGACGCTGGCACCGGCGAGGTTCTCTCGGCCGTCAACGCCGACGAGTACCGCTTCCCGGCCAGCCTGACCAAGCTGATGACGATCTACATGCTGTTCGAGGCGCTGCGCGACCGGCGGCTGGCGCTCTCGCAGCCCGTTCCGGTTTCTTCCTGGGCGGCGTCCATGATGCCTACCAAGCTCGGCCTGCTGCCCGGCACCTACATCACGGTTGAGCAGGCGCTGCTCGGCCTGGTGACCAAGTCCGCGAACGACGCCGCCGCGGCACTCGGCGAGCTGATGGGCGGCGACGAGGAGCGCTTCGCCCAGATGATGACCCTGCGGGCCCGTGCGCTCGGCATGACCCGCACGACGTTCCGCAACGCATCGGGCTTGCCGGATGAGGGCCAGTTGACGACGGCGCGCGACCTGGCGGTCCTGGCGCGCCATCTCGTGCAGGACTTCCCGCTGTACTACTGGTATTTCAGCGTGCCGTCGTTCTCCTTCCAGGGACGCACGGTGTTGAACCACCAGCGCATGCTGCAGACCTACCCAGGCGCGGACGGGTTGAAGACCGGCTATATCGGCGCGTCCGGCTTCAACGTGGTCACCTCGGCTGTGCGCTCCGACACGCGGCTTATCGGCGTCGTGCTCGGCGCGGGGTCCGGGTGGGAGCGCGACCAGCATATGGCCTCGCTGCTCGACCAAGGGTTTGAACGCGAGGGCGTGCCGGCGATGGCGCAGCGCGACACGTCGGCCCCATACCGGGTCAACCAGTTCATCAGCCTCGCCCAAGCAGCGCCATTCGCCGCGACGCCGCAGCCCCGCGACTACTTCGCCGTCCGAGGCGGGCACCGCAGAGTGCGCTCCATCCAAGCTGCCGCGCCCCAGGTCGCCGCGTCCCATGCTGCCGTTTCGTCAAACCTGCACGCCGCCTCGTCGCGCCGGGGCCAGGAGCCGCGAGGCGAGCGGTTGCATCCGCGTCCGATCATGGTTCTGCTGCCGCATGGCTTGAGGTCAGCGCCCCTCCCGGCGTCCGCTCCCTCGCGTGCGGCGCTTGGGCGGGAGGGCGCCCGCTCCGGCCGGGCAGCGGCCACCCGCACGGCCGTTCAATGGACCGGACGCTTCCCCGGCTGACATCAGGGCCCGGCTGACATCAGGGCACTGTATTGCTTCATCGCAACCCGCGCTCTTGCGTGCAGCGCCGGCGCTGCGCATTTTGGTGATGACACCACAGGGACAGGAGGCCGGGCGCGCATGGACGGTGGCACCGACGCAAGACGCATCACAATCCACTCGCCCGAAGATTTCGCTGGCATGCGCGTCGCCGGACGGCTGGCGGCCGAGGCGCTCGACATGATCGCCCCGCATGTGCGGCCCGGCGTCACGACCGCGGCGCTCGACACCTTGTGCCACGATTTTATCCAGGCGCACGGGGCGGTTCCGGCGCCGTTGAACTACCGCGGCTTCCCGAAGTCGATCTGCACCTCGATCAATCATGTCGTTTGCCACGGCATCCCCGGCGACCGCCGGCTGGTGGAGGGGGACGTGCTGAACATCGACGTCACCGTGGTGCTCGACGGCTGGCACGGGGACAGCAGCCGGATGTATGCGGCCGGGGGGCCGTCGACAAAGGCGCACAAGCTGATCGACGTGACCTATGAGGCGCTGATGCGCGGCGTCGCGGCGGTGCGGCCGGGCGCCACGCTCGGCGATCTCGGCCACGCGATCCAGGTCTATGTCGAGGCCAACCGGTTCAGCGTCGTGCGCGACTTCTGCGGCCATGGCATCGGCCGCCGCTTCCACGAGGCGCCGAACATCCTGCATTTCGGCCGCGCCGGCGAGGGTCCGGTGCTGCGGCCGGGCATGTTCTTCACCGTCGAGCCGATGGTCAACGCCGGCCGGCCCGAGGTGAAGGTGCTCGACGACGGCTGGACCGCCGTGACCCGCGACCGCAGCCTGTCCGCGCAGTTCGAGCACATGGTCGGCGTGACGGAGGACGGCTGCGAGGTGTTCACTATCTCCCCGGCCGGGCTGCACAAGCCGCCATACGAGTAACTCTTCACGAATGATCCATTCGACCACCCACCGGCTGCGGTTCAACGACACCGACCGGCTGGGGCACGTGAACAACGCGGTGTTCGCCGTCATGCTGGAGCAGGGCCGGTCGGAGCTGGCGGTCGAGGCCGGGCTGCCGATCGAGTCCAGCACCACGGCGCTCGTCATCGTGCGGCTGGAGCTGGACTTCCTGCGCGAGATGGCGTGGCCCGGCGCCGTGACGGTCGAGACCGAGGTCGCCCGGCTCGGCGAGCGGTCCTTCACCTTGCACCAGCGCCTGGTCCTGGAAGGCGAGCTCTGCGCCCGCGCGACGACGATCCTGGTGGTGATGGACCGGGCGGCGCGGCGTGCGGTTCCGCTCGAAGGCGCGTGGCGGGACAGCCTGGCGCGCTGACAGGCGGCCGTGTGATGCGTGGCTGATCCCGACGACCTGCTGCAACTCGGCCTGCCGAAAGAGCCGGCTCGGCAGCCCGACCCGGTCCCGCCGTCGCCGGCCAGCGCGGAGGGGCATCGCAACCGCCTGCGCGCACGCCTGCTGACCGGCGGCCCGGACAGCGTCGCGGACCACGAGCTGCTGGAGATGGTGTTGTTCCTTGCCCTGCCCCGGCGCGACACCAAGCCGATTGCCCGCGCCCTGCTGGCCCGGTTCGGCAGCTTCGCCGGCGCGGTGTCCGCCCCGTTGCCGGAGCTGCGGAGCGTCGAGGGCATGGGCGACGCTGGCGCCGCCGCGTTGAAGACGATCCAGGCCGCGGCGCTGCGGCTGGTCCGGGCCGAGGTGCTGAACCAGCCGGTGCTGGGCAACTGGGACCGATTGATCGACTACCTGACGGCCATGCTGGCGCGGGAGCGCGTCGAGCAGTTCCGCATCCTGTTCCTCGACAACCGCAACCGCCTGCTTGCTGACGAGGCGCAGGCGCGCGGCACGGTCAACCATACCCCGGTCTACCCGCGCGAGGTGGTGAAGCGGGCGTTGGAGCTGCACGCCACGGCGTTGATCTTGGTTCACAACCACCCGAGCGGCGATCCAAGCCCGTCCCGCGACGACATCGAGATGACCGGACTCGTGAAGCAGGCTGCGGCAGCGTTGTCCATCACGCTGCATGACCATGTGATCGTCGGCAACGGCCGCTGGTTCAGCTTCCGCCAGGAGGGCATGCTCTAGCCTTTGAGGACCTGCTAGGCCGGCATGTGCGCCGAGATGTCGTGCGCGCCGTCCCAAATCAGCTTGCAGGCGACGTATACCACGACCGTGAGGCCAACCCAGGCGATCCACCGGTAGCGCTCCAGCAGATCCGCGACCAGCCGGGCCGCAACGCCCATGAGCACGACCGAGATCGTCAGGCCCATCACCAGCACCCAAGGGTGCTCGCGGGATGCGCCCGCGACCGCCAGCACGTTGTCCAGGCTCATGGACATGTCGGCGAGCACGATCTGCAGCAGCGCCTGCCGCATGGTTTTCACCGGGGCGTCCGCCAGCGCAGCCCTGCCGTGGCGGGAGCCGCGCAGCTCCCGGTACATGCGCCAAGCCACCCACAGCAGCAGCACGCCGCCAGCGAAAATCAGCCCGACGATGGCGAGCAGCCTCAAGGCGAGCAGCGCGAAGGCGATCCGTAGCGCCGTCGCGATGGCGATGCCGAACAGGATGGCGCGGGACTTCTGCGCCCCTGGCAGCCCAGCCACCGCCATGCCGACGACCACGGCGTTGTCGCCCGCCAGCACCAGGTCGATCAGCAGCACCTGCCCGAGGGCGGCCAGTTGCGGCCATAGGTCCGGAACGGTCAGCGCAGGCTCCTATGGCGTGACGGGGGCACGCCGGGCCGCGATCTTGTCTTCACGGGCGCACGGGCGTACTGCGGACAGGCATCCCCCGCAAGCCGACGAGGCCGCCAATGGTTCCCCGCTATTCCCGCCCTGCCATGACCGCGATCTGGGCGCCCGAGAACCGGTTCCGCATCTGGTTCGAGATCGAGGCCCTAGCCGCGGAGGCCATGGCCGAACTGGGCAGCGTCCCCACCGAGGCCGCCCGCGCCATACGCGCCCGCGGTCAGGCCAAGGTCGCGGACATCAGCCAGGCCGACCTCGACCGCATCGACGCCCTCGAGGCCGAGACCCGGCACGACGTCATCGCCTTCCTCACCTGGCTGGCCGAGGGGATCGGACCCGACAGTCGTTTCGTCCACCAGGGCATGACCAGCAGCGACGTGCTGGACACCTGTTTTTCCCTGCAACTGACCCAGGCCGCCGACCTGCTGCTGGCGGACCTCGACGCCCTGCTCGCTGCGCTGAAGCGCCGGGCAGTTGAGCACAAGCATACGCTGACCATCGGCCGCAGCCACGGCATCCACGCGGAGCCGACGAGCTTTGGCCTGAAGCTCGCCGGGCACTACGCCGAGTTCGCCCGCAACCGGACGCGGCTCGTGCATGCGCGTGCCGAGGTGGCGGTCTGCGCCATCAGCGGCGCCGTCGGCACCTATGCCCATGTCGACCTCGCTGTGGAGCTGCACGTGGCCGAGAGGCTCGGCTTGCAGCCGGAGCTGGTCTCGACCCAGGTGATCCCGCGCGACCGCCACGCCGCGTTCTTCTGCACGCTGGGCGTGATCGCGTCCGGCATCGAACGGCTGGCGACCGAGGTGCGCCACTTGCAGCGGAGCGAGGTGCGGGAGGCCGAGGAGTTCTTCCATGCGGGCCAGAAGGGCAGCAGCGCCATGCCGCACAAGCGCAACCCGGTGCTGTCGGAGAACCTGACCGGCCTCGCCCGCATCGTGCGCGCCGCCGTCGTTCCCGCACTGGAGAACGTGGCGCTGTGGCACGAGCGCGACATCAGCCACTCCAGCGTGGAGCGGGCGATCGGGCCGGACGCGACGGTGACGCTCGACTTCGCACTGGTGCGGCTGGCGGGGATGGTCGACAAGCTCACGGTCTTCCCCGAGCGGATGGCGGCGAACCTTGAGAGCCTGGGCGGCGTGGTCCACAGCGGCGAGGTGCTGCTGGCGCTGACGCGGGCGGGGATTTCGCGTGAGGACGCCTATGCCATCGTGCAGCGCAGCGCTATGGCGACCTGGACCAAGCTCGGCCAGCCGGACGCGAGAAGCTTCCGCGCCAACCTGGAGGCCGATCCGGAGGTGGCCGGGCGCGTGCCCGCGGCGGAGCTGGACCGAGCGATGGCGGCGGAGATGCACCTGCGCCATGTCGATCACGTGTTCGCGCGCGTGTTCGGCGGCCACGAAGTTGCCATGGCAGCGGCCTGAATCAGCCGCCATCGGCGCGTAGGTTGACAGTGGATCGGAGGAGGTCCCTGACAATGCGCAAATTTTTGATGGGTTTGACTGTTTTGGCCGGCGCCACTGTGGCGCTGGGTGCGAACGCCGCGCCAAGGTTCTCGGCCCCTGCCCCAGTGGTCTCCGACGCAGCCCTGGTGCAGCCGGTGCAGTACTACGAGGACTGGCGCCACCGCGAGTGGCGCCGGCGTGAGGAATTCGAACGCTTCCGCCGCCATGAGGAGTGGCGCCATGAGCGGCACGAGGCCCGCGAACACGAATACGAACACCGCGGCTGGTAGCGCGCGGCGCGGGGTGGCATACGCGCCGCCGTGTGCACCGTTATTCTCCTGTTGCGGCCCGGCCATCCCTGGCCGGTCCTGATCGCCGCCAATCGTGACGAGCGGCTGGACCGGCCATGGGACGCCCCCGGCGCATACTGGCCGGAGCGGCCGGGCGTCGTGGCGGGCCGCGACCGGCTTGGGGGCGGCACCTGGATGGCCATGCATGGCGGCTTGGTCGCTGCGGTGCTGAACCGGCCCGGCAGCTTGGGGCCGACGCCGGGTAAGCTGAGCCGGGGCGGCCTGCCGCTGATGGCATTGGGGCACGGGTCTGCCGCGGCGGCGGCGGATGCGTTGCTGGCGCTGGACGGTGCGGCCTACCGTGGCTTCAACATGGTTGTGGCCGACCGGCATTCGGCGCACTTCGTGCGCGGCCTCGGCTATGGCCGGCCAGAGGGCTGGGCGCTTCCGCCGGGGCTGCATATGGTCACGTCACACGACCCAAACGATCTCGACAGCCCGCGGACCCGGACGCACTTGCCCCGTTTCGCCGCTGCCGCAGCGCCCGATCCGGCGCGCGGCGATTGGGCGGCGTGGCAGGCGTTGCTCGCCGACCGCTCCGGCGCTCCCGAGGCGGCGCTGAACGTGCCGCCGCGGGACGGCTTTGGGACCGTGTGCTCGTCGCTGGTCGGCCTGCCGGCCGAGGGTGCGCCAGTGTGGCTGTTCGCGGCCGGCCCATCGAACCGGGAGGCGTTCAGGCCCGTCGTGGCCAAGGCGCCGCGTTGACCCCGCCCCCGCTTCCCAGCCGTGCGCGTCGCGGGCGTGGCGGGCGCGGCGCCCCGCTGCTATATCCCCCGCGTGCGCGGCCGATCTGGGCCGCGTGATGAAAAGGATCGCGGGCATGGCACGCCGCCGGCAACTCTATGAGGGCAAAGCCAAGGTGCTGTTCGAGGGTCCGGAGCCGGGCACGCTCGTCCAGCATTTTAAAGATGACGCCTCCGCCGGGAACGGCGCCAAAAAGGGCACCATCACCGGCAAAGGCGTGCTGAACAACCGCATCAGCGAGTATCTGATGATGCGGCTCGGCGAGATCGGGGTTCCGACGCATTTCGTCCGCCGGCTGAACATGCGGGAACAACTCATTCGCGAGGTTGAGATTATTCCGTTGGAGATCGTGGTCCGCAACGTGGCGGCCGGCAGCCTGTCCACCCGGTTGGGCATCCCCGAGGGCACCCGCCTGCCCCGCAGCATCATCGAGTATTATTACAAGAACGACGCGCTGAACGACCCGATGGTGGCGGAGGAGCACATCACCGCCTTTGGCTGGGCCAGCACGCAGGACATGGACGACATCGTGAGCCTGACGTTGCGGGTGAACGATTTCCTGACCGGCTTGTTCCTGGGCGTCGGCATCAGCCTGATCGACTTCAAGCTGGAGTTTGGCCGGCTGTGGGAAGAGGACGACATGCGGGTGGTGCTGGCGGACGAGATCAGCCCGGACAACTGCCGCCTGTGGGACACCAAGACTAACGAGAAGATGGACAAGGACCGTTTTCGCCGTGACATGGGCGGGGTCGAGGAGGCCTACCAGGAGGTTGCCCGCCGGCTGGGCATCCTGCCGGAGGCGGGCAACAACGACATGAAGGGGCCGGAGGCGATGCAGTGAAGGCGCCCGGCCTTAAGGCAATTGTCACCGTCATGCTGAAGCCTGGGGTGCTGGACCCGCAGGGCAAGGCGATTGGGCACGCGCTGCACTCGCTTGGCTTCGCTGGCGTGGGCGAGGTCCGGGCCGGCAAGGTGATCGAGCTTGAACTGGCCGAGCAGGACCCGGTAATGGCACTTGCGAGCGCTGAGGAGATGGCGCGCAAACTGCTGGCCAATACTGTTATTGAGGGCTTTCACGTGGAGATCGCATCATGAAACTGATTATTGGCACGCTGGCGGTGTTTGCCGCCGTTGCTGGATCGGCGCAGGCGGAACGCTTTTCCGCCCTGGACGGCAACAGGCTGATCGGCCTGTGCGCTGGGCGCGACAAGGGCGTGGTCGCCGAATGCACAGCTTACATCAATGGAGTTTCCGACTCCGCCAGCTTTTATCAGAACCTCCGGCCGGCCGACGGCAGCAAGGGCGGCAAGCTTCCTGCCTACCTCTGCGTGCCAACCGCGCTGACGGGAGTGCAAATGCGGCAGGCGGTGATCGGCTGGGCCAAGTCGCACCCGGAAAGCATGAGCGTGCAGGCTTCGGGCTTGGTGCTGCGTGCCCTGAACGACACCTACAAGTGCCAGGGCAGTGAGGGCGGCATGACGCAGTGAGGGCTGGCGTCGTCGTTTTTCCTGGCACCAACCGGGAACGCGACGTCGTATTGGCGCTCCAGGCCGCCTCTGGCCGGCGGCCCCGCATGGTTTGGCACCGCGACACCGATATTTCGGGCCTCGACCTCATCGTGTTGCCGGGCGGGTTCAGCCATGGCGACTATCTCCGCTGCGGCGCGATGGCGGCGCGGTCGCCGGTAATGGACGCGATCCGCACGTTCGCGGCCGGCGGCGGGTACGTGCTGGGCATATGCAACGGGTTCCAAATGCTGACCGAGGCCGGGCTGCTGCCGGGCGCGCTGCTGCGCAACGCTTCGTTGAGGTTCCTGTCGCAAGACTGCCACCTGCGGGTGGAGCGCGCCGGCACTGCGTTCACTCGCCATTACCGGCGCGGCCAGGTGTTCCGCGCCCCTATGGCGCATGGTGACGGCAACTACTTTGCCGATCCGGCCACGCTCGACCGGCTGGAGGGCGAAGGGCTTGTCGCGCTGCGCTACGCGGCCCCAACCGGCGAGACCGTGCCAGAGGCGAACCCAAACGGCTCCGCCCGCAGCATCGCCGGCATCCTCAGCCCGAACCTGCGCGTGCTCGGCCTGATGCCGCACCCCGAGGACCTGATCGACCCGTTGATGGGCGGCACCGATGGCCTGCTGCTGTTCGCCGGCATGGCGGAGGCTTTGGCGGCATGACCAACGCCGCGGGTTCGTCCTTCCTGGACGAGTTGCCGCAGCTTGTTGACGATCCCGGCCCCTCCTGGTGTGCGGTCGCCAACGTGGTCAAGGACCGCCCTTACGGCCCTGGCGGCGTCGAAATCCGCCACGGCAGCAAGCACTTTGCTCCGGGTGCCAAGGTTCATCTTGTTACGGGCTACTGGGGCATGGGTGGCGAGAATGTCACTGTCGTTGGCCGTCACCGCGGAAGTCGCCGCTTCGTCATGCTAGACATACGGTCCGACTATCTCCGGGACTGGCGCACTGAACTCGCTTACAGTCCTTTCGTCACAAGGGCATTAGCTGCGCACGGCGAATACACCTGCCACGACAAGCAAGGCCCTGACTCAGCAGAGGCCAAGCGCCACGCAAATGAGATTGTTGCAAGCTTCACCCGCCGCCACGCCGCCATTGGTCCCCGCTACGTTCCAGCCTCCGGCCCACTGCCTGACGAGGCCAAGGCGATCATATCAGAGCACGGGCCAACCGGCCTTTGGAGTTCACTCCCTGCCGGTGCAACCGAGCAACCGGGGTCGAGCGAAATCCGCTTCTTCAACGGTGGCAACGGCCTTCTCCTGCCCTACGTCTTTGACACTTCACTTCGCGACCCAATTCGGTTTTGTTGGCGCCTGGCCGCACCCGGACGCCTTCGCCTTCGCGCCTTGGCTCCCGACGAGCCCATCCCAGCCTCATGGGACCGTTCCTGCGCCGGCTCCGGTTGGGAAGACGTGGTTTATGAGTTCCGCCTTGTCATTAAGCCCATGGCTGCGTTTGAGGCTCTGTCTGAGACCAACCGCGATGGTTTCTGGCTCAGCCCGCTTCCGCTTATCTGGGCCGGCCACCCATTCCGCCTCGCGCCCTAGCGCGCCCTCCCTGCCTTGCGCGTGCCCCCCCAACCGACTACCCCCATGCGTGCAACAACACCTTGAGATAGGCACCGTGCAGGACCGTGACGCCGACCAGGCCCTCGCTCAGGAATTTGGTCTGTCCACCGACGAGTACGGCCGTGTGCTGGCCATCATGGGCCGCACCCCAAGCCTGACCGAACTCGGCATCTTCAGCGTGATGTGGTCCGAGCATTGCAGCTACAAATCCAGCCGCGTTTGGCTGAAACAGCTCCCCACGACCGCGCCCTGGGTCATCCACGGCCCCGGCGAGAACGCCGGCGTCGTCGACATTGGCGACGGCCTGACCGCCATCTTCAAAATGGAGAGCCACAACCACCCAAGCTTCATCGAACCCTACCAGGGCGCCGCAACCGGCGTCGGCGGCATTCTGCGCGACGTGTTCACCATGGGCGCACGGCCGGTCGCCAACCTGAACGCGCTGCGCTTCGGCCATCCCGACGACCCCCGCACCCGGCGCGTGGTGGACGGCGTGGTGCGCGGCATTGGCGGCTACGGCAACAGCGTCGGCGTGCCGACGGTGGGCGGCGAGGTCAACTTCCACCCGGCCTACAACGGCAACCCGCTCGTCAACGCGATGACGGTTGGCATCGCGCCGCGCGACCGCATCTTCCTCAGCACCGCGGCAGGGATCGGCAACCCCGTCGTCTACGTGGGGTCCAAAACCGGGCGGGACGGCATCCACGGCGCGACGATGGCCAGCGCGGAGTTCGGCGCCGACTCCGACGAGAAGCGCCCCACGGTGCAGGTCGGCGACCCCTTCACGGAAAAGCTGCTGATCGAGGCGTGCTTGGAGCTGATGGCGACGGATGCGATCGTGGCGATCCAGGACATGGGCGCCGCCGGGTTGACGAGCAGCAGCGTGGAGATGGCCGGCAAGGGCAATGTCGGCATCGAGCTGGACCTCGACCAGGTGCCGCAGCGGGAGGCCGCGATGACGGCCTACGAGATGATGCTGTCGGAAAGCCAGGAGCGCATGCTGATGGTGCTGCGCCCGGACCGGCAGGACGTGGCCCGCGCGATCTTCGACAAGTGGGAGCTGGATTTCGCTGTCATCGGCCACTTGACGAACACCGGGCGCATCGTGGTGCGGCACCGCGGCGTGGTCGAGGCGGACATCGCGCTGGGTCCGCTGGCCGAGCAGGCGCCGTGCTACCACCGGCCGACGGCCGAGACGCCGAAGCCGGCCGCCTTGGGCGAGGTGGACGACCCCATGGGGCTGGCGCCGGCGCTGTTGACCTTGGTCGGCTGTCCCGACCTGTGCTCCCGCGCCTGGGTCTGGAACCAGTATGACAGCACCATCGGCGGCCAAACCGTCCAGCGGCCCGGCGGTGCCGACGCGGCCGTGGTCCGCATCGAAGGGCTGGCCCGGGCCTTGGCGCTCACCACCGACTGCACGCCGCGCTACTGCGCCGCGGACGCTGAGGCCGGCGGCATGCAGGCCGTGGCCGAGGCTTGGCGCAACCTGACCGCCGTCGGCGCACGCCCGTTGGCGATCACCGACAACATGAACTTCGGCAACCCCGAGAAGCCCGAGATCATGGGCCAGTTCGCCGCCAGCATACGCGGCATGGCGGCGGCGTGCCGGGCGCTGGACTTCCCGGTCGTGAGCGGCAACGTGAGCCTGTATAACGAGACCAATGGCTGCGGCATCCTGCCGACGCCGGCGATTGGCGGCCTTGGCGTGCTGGAGGACGCGCGCCACTGCGTTGGGTTGGCGCTGCAACTGGGGCTTGACTTGGTGCTGGTGGGTGCGACGCAGGGCTGGCTGGGCCAGTCCTTGTGGCTGCGCGAGGTTGCCGGCCGGGAGGACGGGCCGCCGCCGCCGGTCGACCTCGCGGCAGAGCGCCGCAACGGCGATTTCGTGCGCGGCCAAATCCTCGGCGGCCAGGTGCGCGTGTGCCACGATGTTTCGGACGGTGGCCTGTTGGTCGCGGTGGCCGAGATGGCGCTGGGTGGCGGGATGGGCGCGGCTTTGGCAGCGCCGCCTGCCGGAGTCGCCGCGCACGCATTCTGGTTCGGCGAGGACCAGGCCCGCTACGTGCTGGCGGTTGCCGACGCGGACGCCGTGCTGGCTGCCGCCGCAACCGTGGGCGTGCCGGCGATGCGGCTCGGCCGGGCTGGCGGAGAGGATTTGACACTGCCCGGCGGCGTCGCCATATCGGTGAAAGAGCTGCGGGTGGCGCATGAGCGCTTTTTCCCAGCCTGGATGGGGAAGTAGCCATGGCAATGGTGGCCAGCGAGATTGAGGCCCTGATCAGGGACGCGCTGCCGGACGCGCAGGTTACGATTGCGGACCTGGCCGGCGACGGCGACCACTATGCGGCCACCGTAGTCAGCGAGGCGTTCCGCGGCCGTTCCCGCGTTCAGCAGCACCAGATGGTCTACGCAGCGCTTCAGGGCCGGATGGGCGGCGCGTTGCACGCCCTCGCCTTGCAGACCTCCACGCCCTTACAGGAGCCGATACGATGAGCAACCCAGTCCACGAACGCATTCAGGGCGAGATCACCGCTAACCCGGTCATGCTGTATATGAAGGGCAACGCGATGTTCCCGCAGTGCGGGTTCTCGGCCCGCGTCGTGCAGATCCTGACGCACCTTGGCGTGCCATTTCAAACCGCCAACGTACTGGAAGACCCGGAGCTGCGCGAGGGTGTGAAGCAGTTCTCGAGCTGGCCGACCGTGCCGCAGCTTTACGTGAAAGGCGAGTTCGTTGGTGGTTGTGATATTATCACCGAAATGTATCAGTCCGGCGAGCTGGAAACGATGTTGGCGGAAAAAGGCGTGCCGCATCAGGCGGAGGCTTAGTTTTCTAGGTGTCGGGACGGTGATCATGTTTTCTGAGGTGAATAGGATCACCGTCGATGCCTGGCAACTTTCCATCTTTTCACCGCTGCGTCTTGGTTTGGGTGGCTATTTGAGTTGCGTTGACACTTCTCTTGTCTGATCTGATGTTTGCCGCCGCCTGCTCTGCCCCTTACTTTGCTGCACCCAACTAGGTGCTGTCATTGCGAGCCGGCTTCGGCGCGGCAGTCAAGGAGCCGCAAAGAGCATGTCCCCGTATTGCGGCCCCTGGGTTGCCGCGTCGCAAGCGCTCCTCGCAATGACGAGCGGCGGGGCAATGACAGGTCGGTCAAATTATGGGACGGTTGATGTAAGTTGTTCATTTGGTTTGAGATAGAGCCAGCACATCAAGCTTGCACGCCGTTCATCCATCAACCGGTTGATTACATTGCGGAACAGCCGGTGTTTGATCATTGATCCCGTCATAACGGTCTCGATCGATGCGTTTTCATACTGTAGCAGCACTTCCTGGTGCGTCGAAGCGAATGCGGCGCGCAACCGTTCGGTCACGCCGGGGACCATGGAATCGTGCAACTCAACAATGATCTCCGTGTGCCGCAGCCCAGGCACGCGCACAGGATCGAGCAGCGTGTCTTCCGCTCCCTCGACATCCATCAGCAGAAAGGCGCCCTTCAGCCCGGCAAGATCGGCGGCGAGCTCCTCTATGGTGCAGATGCCGCGCACCTCCAGGCGTCTTTCCAACCCATTCAGCCGCCCATACTTTTGGAGGAGCTGCGCACGCGAGCGGTCCATCTCATATGCCACGACCCGTGACCGGGGGGCACCGCATGGCAAGGCCCAGAGCGTAGTATCCCCAGTGGGAGCCTACGTCGACAATGACCGCCGGCTGCCGCGCAATAACAGCCTCAATGGCTGGCACGAGAGATTTCTCATAAAGCCCGAGCATCTGGATGTAGTGGGTCCAGCTAATGCCGCTATGCGGTGCGCGCAGACCCGCGAATGGGCCGCTCATGATGCGGCCGCCTGCTCGCAATTCGACCGCTGACGCCACGAATGGATAGCGTATTTGATTTGCCGCCCGCCGCCATAGGTGAGCGACGCGGATGGCCCAAGGCGCAGCGTCCTTCATCGTCTGCCGCGATATCATCACGCCTATCTCCGGAATTTAATCAATCGATAGTTGCACAAAACGAAATCCGCAGAGAAAGTGGAAGTAAGCTGTCGCTTTATCGTTGGCGGCCTACCTTTTCTGCCGTGAGCTACTAATATCCCTCTCTGTGATTAATCGCAAACTAACAGTAGATCGACGGTTTGGAGGTTTCTCTCCGGCCGCCTATCGGTTTTTAATTGATATTAGCCTCAATAATGCGAAATCATGGTTCGAGGCGAACCGGGCAACCTATGAATTGGAGGTCAAGGCGCCGGCCGCGGCGCTGATCACCGATGTCAGCGCCGAGTTGGCCCGACGCGGCGTGCCGTTGGAGGGCGACCCCAAGCGCTCCAGCTTCCGCCTCCACCGGGACACCAGGTTCTCAAACGACAAGACGCCATACAAGACGCAGGTTGGTTCAGTCTGGTATCGGCAGGGCAGCGGCAAGGACGGCGCAGGGGTGCTGTACTTCCACCTGGCGGCCGAGGGTTGCTTCGCCGCTGTTGCGTTCTACCAGCCAGGCGCCGAGGTGCTCGGCGCCATCCGTGAGCGCATCCGCGTGCATCCCGATCGTCTCCTGGCCGTGCAGGCCGCGTTGGCAGCATACGGCTTGGCGCTCGACACGGCCGACAGCCTAACCCGGATGCCCCGAGGTTTTGAGGACTTGAAAGCCAGCCCAGTTGAAGCGGCCTTACGGCTTCGCTCCTTCGTCGTACGGCAGGACGTGTCCTTGAAAATCACGACCGGGCCGGCACTGGTCGGCGCCATCGTCGACATGGCCGAGCGTGCCCTGCCGCTGCTGCGTTTCGGCTGGGACGCCGTGGACGAAGTGAAAGCCGGCCCTTGACAACCATGCCGCTGGTTGGCGACTCAGTTGGAGGCAGGGAACCCACGGCAGATGGAGAGTGCGGCATGATGATGTCCATCGAGACAACCGGCTCCGCGCTGGCTGCGCGCGTCAGTGGCCTTGACCTGACCCGGCCGCTCGATGCGGGCCAAGTGGCTGCGATTGAGGCCGGAATGGACCAGTACGCCGTGCTGGCCTTCCCGCGCCAGGAGATCACGGACGAGCAGCAGATGGCCTTCACCGAACACTTCGGCGAGCTCGAGGGCACCGCCGGCGGCAACGTCAGCAAAAAAGAGCAGACCCGGCTGCACGCCAAGATCGCCGACGTGTCCAATCTCGACCAGCACGGCAAGCCGCTGGCCCGCGACGACCGGCGGCGGATGTTCAACCTCGGCAACCAACTCTGGCACTCCGACAGCTCGTTCCGCGCGGTGCCGGCGAAGTACTCGATCCTATCGGGCCGGGTGGTGTCGACCTCCGGCGGCAACACCGAGTTCGCCGACATGCGCGCGGCCTACGACGCGCTGGACGAGGCGACCCAGCGTGAGGTCGAGGACCTGGTGTGCGAGCACTCGCTGATGCACTCGCGCGGCGCGCTGGGGTTCGACGATCTGACGGCGGAGGAGCGGGCGATGTTCGCGCCGGTGCGGCAACGCCTGGTGCGCACGCATCCGAAGACCGGGCGCAAGTCGCTGTACTTGTCGTCGCACGCCGGGTCGATCGTGGGGTGGCCGGTGCCGGAGGCCCGCGCCTTCCTGCGCGACCTCAACGAGCACGCGACGCAGCCGCGGTTCGTCTACGTACACCGTTGGCGGCCGTTCGACCTCGTGATGTGGGACAACCGGCAGACCATGCATCGCGTCCGCCGCTTCGACGCCAGCCAGGTCCGCGACATGCGGCGCACGACGGTCGCCGGCGACGGCCCGACCTATACGCAGGCCCAAGCGGCCTAGTTGGCCATGTCCAGCGGCAGCGCGGTCGTCGACTTGACCCGCTCCATACTGAAGCGCGAGCTGACGTTCTTGAGCGGCACGGCGGAGATCAGCCGCTTGTAGAACCCGTCGTAGGCCGCGATGTCGCGGGTGACGACGCGCAGCATGTAGTCGATGTCGCCGGCCATGCGATGCACCTCGACCACCTCCGGGAAGCTCGACACCGCCTCGGCGAACCGTGCCAGCCAGTCCGGCGAGTGGTCGCCCGCCTCGATCGAGACGAACACCGTAAGCCCCAGCCCCAGCTTCTCCGGCGACAGCAGAGCCACCCGGCGCTCGATGACCCCGTCCGCCTCCAGCCGCTGGATGCGCTTCCAGCACGGCGTCTGCGACAGGCCAACCTGGTCCGCCAGGCTGGCAATAGAGGGAGTGCTGTCCTCCTGCAGCAGCGCCAGCAGCTTGCGGTCGATGCGGTCCACGTCAGGCCGCCGCGGCCTCCGCACGCACGTCCTTAATGTCGCGGAACGTCAGCCCCTCGTGCATCTCCGCCGTGCGCCGCATCATGAAGGCGGAGCTGGCGAGGTAGACCGGGTCGCCGTCCACGTCGTCCGCCATGCTGGTGCGCTGCTCCGCGACGAACCGGGCCAGCAGTGCCTTCTCGCCCGTCACCCAGCGGGCCAGGGCATAGGGCACCGGCTCGAAGCCGATTGCCACGCCGTACTCGCTGCTGAGGCGCGCAACCAGCACGTCGAGCTGAAGGGTCCCGACCACGCCGACGATCGGCTGGCTGCCGTCCTGCGGGCGGAAAAGCTGCACCACGCCCTCCTCCGCCAACTCTTGCAGCGCCTGGCGCAGCTTCTTCGCCTTCATCGCGTCGTCCAGCCGGACCCGACGCAGGATTTCCGGCGCGAAATACGGCACGCCGACGAAGTTCAGCTCCTCGTCCTCGGTCAAGGTGTCGCCGATGCGCAGCGTGCCATGGTTCGGGATGCCCACGACATCGCCGGC
>JAABUV010003313.1_pt1 | contig 20624 bp, 17 predicted proteins | sample 5559971 | NCBI WGS metagenome assembly JAABUV01 (sample SAMN10711881, study PRJNA513362) | rock metagenome | isolation source: Antarctica rocks | place: Antarctica: Victoria Land, Knobhead nord | collected 2015-12-19
TGTTTAATTCTTCTGTTCACTTCTGCTATTTATTCATTACATGAGAGTATGCTGTGATGCTGCATGCAATAAATGATTCTATCTATCAGCTTGTGACTGCGAAACTAGCTAGATTATCGATTTAGAAACACTCGATTTCTAAGATATGAATATTAAGAGAATCAAAAAGAATACTTGACTTCTTGATTTTGAATATCACTTTTTATATTTCTCGTGTCAATTTGTAGAAAACATTTGATGTTCATTCATACTTGTTGTAGTCAAAATTTGTCGATCAATTCTCAGTCTGATCTGATAGCACAATTCACTTGCATGACTTGTTCTTAATCGTCTTTCTTTTCGATCATACTACACGTCATAGAGTTTTCTCAGACGTGATGAATGATTCTCGAAAGTGCTTTGATGTCAATTTGCGATCTCGAGAGATATGACAATTTGTGAAGAAGGCTTGACGATACTGATCGCTCTTTGCTTTTTTATATGTTACAATGTTAGTATAAATATTGAAATACAAGTCGCGAAATTGATTGCAAAATTGATTGCAAAATTGATTGCAACATCAAGAGCAAAATCAAGAACAAAGTTCAAATAGTAAAAGAAATAATAATCATGTTGTAAACAAAATTACAAAAAGAACTGTCAAAAACTTACACAATAAGATGATGTGCTACGTCTTTTCAGAAATTCTGAGACTGTTGAAGAATCTTCACTGTCAATGCTTTTCTGATGACATTCAAGTCATTCATCATCTTTTCGTTCATCATCGTCTTGAGCTTTTCGCTCAAAAGCAAGTCATTCACCTGATATCATTCTTTCTGTTAGGGGCCAGCATAGAGCGAGTCATATGAGTATAATGTAACGAGTATATAAATGCTAAGGAAGGAAAGTATCTAGAAGGGAAGAGCCGACTATCTATATGACTCAGGAGAACATAAGCTAACCCTGAATAGGGTTGGCCTCGAAACAATTCTATAGCCTAGCGGCGAGCGGCCGGCGATAGTCATCAACACAGCCATCAACATAGCTATCAACATAGATGCGTAGCTAGGATCGTAACATTACTTCCCCCCTTCAACGATTCATGTTCGCATGAATGTATTTTCTTAGCCTTGTGTAGAATCGAAATGCCTATTGTAGCAGGCTCACTATGCGAGGTAGAATGATGTCATTGTAGCAGGCTCACTAGTTGCACATGAACGTATGACCAGGTCCACTGATGGGTAGAGCGATGAGAGTGAGTAGATCATCGCATTGACCGTGCCATTGAAGCAGGCTCACTAGTTGCACGTGAACATTTGACCAGATTCACTGATAGATAGAGCGATGTGAGTAGATAGATCATCGCGTTGACGAAAGACGCCTTTGTAGCAGGCTCACTATTTGCACGCGAACGAGTCGACAGATCGATTCACTGATTGGTAGAGCGATGTGAGTAGCTGAGTCATCGCATTGACGGAAGATGCCATTGAAGCAGACTCACTAGTTGTACGTGAACTCGATGACGAGCCAGATTCACTGATAGGTAGGGCGATGAGAATGAATAGATCATCGCATTGAGGATGTCGTTGAAGCAGGCTCACTGAGGTTTCAATATAGAAACAAGCTCAAAGATTTGCTTGTTGCCGAAGACATTATCGTGCCATTGTAGCAGGCTCACTAGTTGCACATGAACGGGTAGGCGGACCGGTTCACTGGTGGGTAGAGCGATGAGGGTAGATGGGTCATCGCATTGACGATGAGTGTCATTGAAGCAGGCTCACTGTTGAGATTTGCTCATCGAGGTAGAGACTTCACGCAGTCCTTGACTGATCTCTTTGGTTGCTCTTTGAAATAGAGGCTTCACGCAGTCATAGACTGACCTCGTTTGATTGTTCAACAAATTCGAAGAATTCCTTGCGAATCTGAATGAACGGTTAATTCGCTGATCTTTGATCTAGTCGGATGGTTCCGATCGTTTGTTTATACTCGCTGATCAGCGCACGAGTTCGAATCTTTTGTTTATTCTCGCTGAATCAGCTCACGAGGGAAGAAAGATGAGTGCTGCTGACGATTGCAAGCCGGCTAGATCAAATGTCGATAGTGGGTTGAAGGATCGACAGAAGCACTCGAGGATCGATGCAGATTATTTCACTTCGTCTGTAACGAAGAAGCATTTATATAATGTTAGGGATCAGCATAGAGCGAGTCATATGAGTGTAATGTAACGAGTATATAAATGCTAAGGAAGGAAAGTATCTAGAAGGGAAGAGTCGACTATCTATATGACTCAGGAGAACATAAGCTAACTCTGAATAGGGTTGACCTCGGAACAATCCTATAGTCTAGCGGCGAGCGGTCGACGATAGTCATCAACACAGCCATCAACATAGCTATCAACATAGGTGCGTAGCTAGAATCGTAACACTTTCGTCTGAACATCATTGATGTCAGAGAGCTTCTTTCATTGAAAACTCTTCACACTCATATTGAAACAAGCGCTTAGTATTGAAGAATCTTGATTGAGACTTGCAACATCGAGACGTGTTCTTACATGATTCACTGTATTTTCTTTCGCAATTCTATGAATTTATTAATATTTGATTGCAAAAAAGATTGCAAAAAATATCGTTGATTTCATTTGCTATTCACATGCGCAGTCAACAAGAACTCACGATCATTATTCAATGCTTGTAGATAAACATTCGATTTTTTGAATTGCTTGATTCAGTAGAAATGAATATTTCTATCTCTGTTTTTCGCATCTTCAATTTTCTTCTCATCGTCTGTCATATTTTGCATATGAGTTCTAGTTTTTTTTGAATGTGTATTGTTGAAATAATCTTCAATAGTCTTGCGTTTGTGAGTAAACGTCATTGCGAATGCAGAACAGTAGTTAACTCATAAAAGCAATGATGTAATGATTTAAATAATGAGATGAAATAATGAAGATCAATCGCAATGATGAAATATGAAATTTAAACTTTGATATCTTGATTTAAGATTTTAAGATTTAGATCATCATCATTTCAACACTAATTAAGTCGTGTAATCATCAACTTTTTTCTTCTTTTATCTTCAAACAACTACAACATACTGCAATTATGATTGCAACAGCTCAGTAAGTTATGTATCAGTCTTACGAGTTTATAGAAGATTGCAAAACTTATTGCAATACAGAAACAATGAGCTTAACTTTAACAACAAAACGCTATTCAGCATCTTTGATTTTGCAACTGACGAGATTTTGAAATCGATTTTGAATTCAAATGAATTCTTCAACTTGCATGAATCTATGTACATATTTCATTTCTTATTACTCTTGAATTGATTGCAAAACTGATTGCAAAGTAGAAATAATATCGTAGCGAATTCTAAATTCAAGCTTACAAGATCAAATCTCGATCACGAGTTAAACAATAAATCGCGATTGTCAAGCAGCTCAGAATCATCATTGTCAAGCTCATCGTCATCATTCTCATCATCATCATTCTCATTATCATTCAGTAAAAAACCTCATAACAAGCAATTTGTTGAAAAGATGCTTTGAAAACAGTCAATAATGAAGTTGAGAACTGATGATAGAAAGATGAAGCTCATCAGAGTAAGTTTTGAGTCTTACTAGATTGCAAAAATAATTGCAAAAGTGATTTCAAAGACGCTGATTATATGTTAGAATGTTCGATTCATTGAGTCAGCTTGTGTTATCAATGTCATCATAAAAAGTGATCTTATCAAGCTCAAGAAAATGCGAAAATATTGCAAAGAAACTGTGACATTTCGTGAAATTCGTCGATATCAAAGAACAATTGACTTACTTATTTCAAAGCTGTCGTTTCAGCGTGTGATTCGCGAAGTGTGTCATGAATTGATTGAAGTCAATTTTCGCTTTCAATCAAAAGCTATAGAGACATTGCAGAAGACGACAGAAGCGTGACTTGTTGCGATGTACGAAGATTAGTTTCACGATCAATTTTGCAATCAATTTTGCGATTCAAATACTGATTACTTAACAGACATCAACCTTTGTGCAATTCACGCAAAGCGTGTAATTATTCAAGCGAAGAATATGAGGTTGATTTTTCGTCTCACGAGCGAAAAGTTTACATTTGAAGCTTGTTCAAATTACATGACGAAGTAGATAGTCATGTTACTATGCAATCAGAATGCAACGCTGTCGCAAAGCAAATAGATAGTAAATACAATTTTTGCACTGTCACACTGTTAGTGATACTATTGCTTTCGCGCATAATTTAAGTTAATTCTTATCGCTTTTGTCAAGAACTTTAGTTTTTTTTCTCTTGAATGTAAAGTCAATTGATTAACTACTTGTATGCATGAGATTTCAGCGCAAACGAGGTTTTCGCGCACGTTAACTAAAACTATCTATATTGATGTCATTTTAGCACGTCAAAGTCGATACTATTTGTTGCTAATCGTTCTAGATTAAAGTGCGTGAAAATTCAGTTTGCGCGAAAACCTCATGCATACAAGTAATTATTCTATTTTTAGAAATCGAGTTCGAATTCAGTTTGCATGAAAATTCTGTGCATATGAGTAAGTATACTATTTTTAGAAATCGAGTTCAAGCAACTCAACTCGATCTTGAGTTAAGCTCAAGTTGAGAAGAATCAACTCAATCTTAACTTGAACTCAGAATTGAGTTGAGTTGACTCTTCTCAACTCAACTCAATTCTAACTTGATGACAGATCTAAATTTAAGCATCTTGATTCAATTCTTGCTCTGTCTCAATCTCATTATCATTTTTATTTTCAAGAATGCAAGACAGATGATTTAGAATGAAATTCTTCTGAGATAATTAAGAAAGTTATTCAACATCAATGATAATATTTGCATAATCAAAATGATGTTTCTTTAAAAAAATCAGTCAAACTTCTATGTTACAATAATATACATGAAAAATATGCTTAAATTAATGATTCATGTTACTGTTCTTAATGATCAAAATGATGAGCTTTAAAAGAAAAACTTGCAATTCAAAAGAAAGAGAAAGTAATTAATTGACAATCTTGAGAGTGTTTTGCACAAAGTTAACTACATGATCAATATATTTATACTGATGTTTCTTTACATGATAAAATTTCATAATGATGTGAACTCTGACTATCAACATTTTCTTGATCAGAGACAATTCAGAAAGATTGATGAATAAACATAGTGAATTCATGTTGTTCTTGATGAATCACAGCATAAAATTATCAAGATTGATTCTTCTGTTTTTAATGCATTGATAACAAAAGTGTCATTTCTTTTAATCAATTAACTTCATGTCAAAGTCAATCTTGTTGCAAATGTTGCAATCATTTTGTTCAAAGTTTTCAAGAGTGTTGTAAAACTCATGAATAAAATTTCAATCATTCTTGTCAGAAACTGAGCTAAACTAGAGATACTATCAATATAAAAGACTGATATTATTATTATTACTTTGATAGAATCTAGATACAAGACAATACATCAAATAATGTATAAGACGAAAGACAAAGAGTGAAAGAAAGAAATGAGAACTCAACTTCTATATACATGAATCAAACAGAATCAAGACTAAACAATAGTTTTATTGACTTAAGATTGCAAAAGTTCATGCACATGACTGAAATGATCAAAACAGAATTGCTGAGACTAAATTAAAATAATAATGACTAAATTAATGACTTGATTCATTGAACTGCAAAACAAATTCAATGAATCAAGATTATTTAAAATATTGATGATTTATGTTTTAAATTGAGTTAATGATCTGACATTATGACAGTAACTCTTTTCTTCAAAACTGAACTTCTGCAAGATGATGAAAAGAAACAAGATGAAATAAGAAAGAATTAAAAATGAAGATTGAAATGAAACAAGAATTGATCTGAATGCATTTTAATGTAATGAAGCACAGATGAAACTAAAATAAATCTGAGTCACATCTGAATCAGATTTGAGTAAGATGTTTGAAGAATGAGACGAAATGAGACGCATTTTAACATGATGATGCATAATGAAATTGAAACATATTTAAGTTACATTTAAATCAGATTTAGATGAAATGTTTGAGTCAGATTTAAACAAGATCTGAGTCAGATTTAAACAAAAGAAAGATGAAATGCAGTTTAATGTGATGATGCACAGATGAAACTAAAATACATCTGAATCATATTTAAGTCAGATTTAAACAAGATGTCTGAGTCAAATTTAGACAAGATCTGAGTCAGATCTGAGCTGAGTTGAGATGATGAAGATTGAACTTAAAGTTCTTGACATTGACATTAAAATATCACACATGATAGTACATGTGATTCTTTGATGACAGAGTTGATGAGATGATATTCATCAAGCACTTATTCACAATTATTCAGAAGATGAAAAGATTCTTAAGTAAAAAAGTGATCTTTTCAATCAACATAATACTTAAGCAAAGATGAATTATAATGTTTATCACGCTTGAAGTTTAGTATGCTGTTTACATATCAGAATCTTTTGTCATTCTTGATGACAATGAGTTTTTAAGATTTTTGATGTTGACTCAAGAGAAAATCACTTATGATATAATTCAAAAGAATAACATGAAAAATTAAATAAATCTTCATGAATGCTGAAAGATTTAACTCAATGATCAGAGAATTGTTCTTGAAAACATGCTTGATCTTGAAGAGATCAACATTATAATCATTTAACTTGACAGTAAGATGAATGATGCTGAGATTGTAAGCATTCAATCAAACTTCATCTTTGACGAAGTATTTAGAACAAAAACGATGAGAGAGATTGACATTGAATTCATAAATGATCTGAGCTATAAGCATCTCATCATGTAGATGCTTAGTTAGTTTCTTTATTTTCTTGATGAACTTTTTGACATTGATTAACTTGTCTCAAGCTTGAAACATAAGATTCTCAAGCAAAGACTCAAAAAACTTAAAGTTTAAACGTGAGTTTTGACTTAAATTGATCAAGAAGAATGATGTTAAAGTGATTAATAATGATGCATTATTGATGATGAATTTAACTTCAGAAATTCACTTAGCTCAGTCATTCTGCATGTAATTGACGAAAACTTAAAGATAATGCTTCATGACAGCATTGACTTTCTCAATTTGATCATTGATTTCAAAGTGATACATCATTGATAACTTAGCATTTATCTTCAAAATTTTACACATATGCTTTCAGACATTGAAGATGAATTGTGTATTTCAATCAGACATGAAAAACTCAAGTAAATCATAATGTTTTTAAACATAAGCATAGAAGCAGTTGATAACTTCTTCAACTTTCATAGAAATGATGAGAACTAAATGTCTCATTTTGATAAAATGATCAACAAAGATTAGAACATATTTATATGTGATAATCATGAAGATACTGAGCGATAAAGAATTTACATAGTTCATGAAGATATCACATCAACGACGTTTGAAAACTGAAAGAAAACACAATCATTCTTGAGTTTAGACTGATCATCGAGTCGAATTTCAAGTTGACATTTTGAACTCAAATTGAGATTGAGTCGAATTGCTCACATTTTCAACTCGATTCAAGTCGAATTGCTCATATTTTCAACTTGACGCGACTCGACTCGACTGAGAATTGAATCAACTCGACTCGACTCGTCAAGAACTCAAGCTTGACGTCAAAAGAACTAAATATAGAAATTTTTTCGACTTTTGCATTATCTTTTTGCATTATCTTTTTGATAAAGTCGTAGAGAGTCATGAAGAAAAAACATGAAGATCGTTTGATAGAGAAACATAAAGAGAAACATAAAGAGAAACATAGAGAGAAACATGAAGAGAAACATGAAGGGAAACATGAAGAGAAACATGAAGGGAAACATGAAGAGAAACATGAAGAAGAACATAAAGAAAAACATAAAGAGAAACATAAAGAGAAACATAGAGAGAAACATGAAGATTGTTTGATAGAGAATCATGACGAGAAAACATGAAGATCGTTTGACTTTGATAGAGAGTCATGACGGGAAAACATGGTAGAAAGTCATGAAGAAAATCATGAAGACTGTTCAATCAAGCTATTTACATCTATCTAATATCTTGTCGAGTCAAGTCGAGTTTTTGAGTCGAATTATCAAATCAAGCTTCTCAATTCGACTCGAGTGCTTGAGTTCAACTTCTCAACTCGACTCGACACTTTTTCAAAAAAATTTCAACTCGACTTGACACTTTTCGAGTCGTGTACTCGACTCGAACTCAAGTACTCGACTTGACGCGATCAGTCTACTTGAGTTCATTGTCTAAAGAGCTTAAAACATATGCACACATGATAGTTTTATACAAAGCATTGAACATACTTATAAATGTTTGATTATCAGTAAACTTGATTGATCAGTTCATAACTTTTTGCTCTTTTTGAATGATCATTGATGACATTATCATGAATGAGCTGAATGATACAAAGATGTAGTTTATCTGAGTTGAGCATGTACTTTCTTTCTCAAAAGTACAGATGATTCTCGTGTTTTTCACACTCAACTAGAAAGATCTTGTTGTGATGTTGTGCTTCATTGCAAAGTGCTTCAATTATCTGAGCTGCGAATTTATCATTAATTTCAATTTGCTCTTACAATGTCTGAGTGAAAATATCAGCAGAATCTTCATCAAGATTTAGAATGTCTTGATTTAGCTGAGACTTGATGTTTTCAACGTCGAATTCTTCAATTTCTAGATTCATGAAAGTTAGAATTTATGAAGATGCTGAGATAACTGAAAACAAATATAACTGAACTGAATCTAAAGCGATAATTTGTGACTGAAGCTTCATGACTTTAATGTTGAAGATGTCAAGAACGAGACTCTTAACAATATTAAGATTTAAAACATGAGTTTTCAGAATTGTTTGATGTTGATATTGATGTTAAGAATTGAATGTATTTCTTTTCTTAGAAAGATCTTCTGAGTGACGTGTCAAAGCATTCAACTTATCATTAATCTTGTCAAGATGATAAGTGATGTGATAGTTGAATTTAGACAGAAACTCACTTCAACAAACTTGATGATGACTCAACTGCTTAATTGACATAAAATACTTAAGATTTTTCTGATTTGTGATCATCTTGACAAAATAAATAGAGTTTTCAAGTTCTGATCATCATTTTTCGAAAGTGCAAACAATGATCATAAGTTCTTTATTGTAAATCTCGTAGTTACACTCGACTGAGTTATGCTTCTTTGAAAAATAAGTGACTGAATGAAGAATCTTGTTTTCATCATACTGAAAGAGAATGTTTTTGAACACATAGTTCAAAGTATTGATTTCTATTACAATCTTGTGATCTGAATTATAATGATAAAGAATAATCTTGAAAGTGAAGACTTTCTTAAGAATGTTGAATGCAATTTGACATTTCTGAAATCAGACAAAGAGTACATCTTTTCTGATGAGATGAATGAGCGAAGTAGTTATTCTACTATAGTCATAGATGAATCTTTTATAGAAGTTCGCGAAATCTAGAAAACTTTGAATGTCTTTAACGTTGATCAAGATGAGTCAATTGACAATGATGTTTATCTTGAAAGAATTCATCTTGATCTCTTTGATGATGATTATCAATTTTAGATACAAAACTTGAGTGATGTGAAACTTGCATTTAATTATATTTATCTGAAGATTTGCTTCTTGCAGCTTTCACAGAATGAGCTTGACATGAATCTCATGCTCAAGTTCATTGTCGAAATAGATCAAGATGTTATTCAAATAAGCTGTACAGAATTTATTTAAATGTTCATGAAGAGTATTGTTAATATACTTCTGAAATGAGACAGACTAATTACATAAATCAAAAAGCATGACTAGATACTTGAATAATTCAAATCAAGTGCAAAAGACAATGAAAGCTTCATCTTCTTCTCTGATTTGAAGTTGATTGAATGCAGAGATGATACTCAGCTTGATAAAGATTTTAGCTCAACTTAAATGATTCAGCGTTTCTGAAATCAGAGACAGAGAATATCAATTCTTGACTGTGATAGCGTTCAGATTTCAATAGTTGATGCAGAAGCAAAGTTCTTCTTCAAGTTTCTTAATGAAGAGAATAAAGATGATCATTTGAAAGTGACTGACTTGAATGAAATTTTTGCTCAGATTTTCATTCAGATAACGATGAAGTTCTAGAATTTCATCACGACTCATGTTGTACAAAGCGAAGACTGAGAATTGAGCATCTTCTTTAAGATGTATGACATAATCATAAGCTCAATGCAAAGACAAAATATCAACGTTCTTCTTGAAGAAAACATTTAGAAATTCAAAATATTTGAATGATAAAATTATGATTGAATCGACGTTCTTACTTTATCAATAGACTTCAAAAACTTCTTGTGTCGTGAATGCAATCAAATGAAATTTCTTTTTCATTTGATAAAGATTCAGACGATGATTCTTATCATACATACTGTCTTGAAAATAAAATGAGAACTGAGCAAGAGTTGAACTGATCTTTGAATAGATAGTCAAAGTTGCATAACGCGATTTTGACTCATCAGAATCTAAACTAGAAGATGAGATTAACTCAAGATTCAAAAAGACATTGATTTTCTTTAAAATGACGTTAAACACTTCAATGTCTTTGACACAAGCAGCATGATCAAAGCTTTGAGCTTTTAACTCAATTATATCAAGTTGTATAAAAGATCAATTGAATTGATTTGCTTAAGAAATAAGAAACAAGAAAAGTTCTAAAGAAGAAAGAATTTTGACACTTGATTTTTAATGAGTATTCTTTTTGAATGACTTGAAGAATACAACTAAAAGCTTCTTGTTTCAGACGAGAGACAAGATTGAACGAGATTTGTTTCTTGTAAATGAGCTGAGTATTAATTAACTTTTTGTGAGTGAACGAGAATTTATATTACTTTTTTTGAGCAGATGAGAAACTGAGTTACTTCTTGCAAGCAAATTGAGAACTAAATTACTTTTTGTGAGTGAACTGAAAACTGAATTACTTCTTTCAAGTGAATAAGAAACTAGATTGCTTCTTGCAAGCAAATTGAGTGCTGAATTGCTTCTTGTGAGCAATTTGTAGACTGAATTGCTTCTTGTGAGCAATCTGTAGACTGAATTTCTTCTTATGAGTAATTCATGAACTGAGTTGCTTCTTGTGAGTAAATTGAGAGTGAGACTGAAAGAAAGCTACTTTGTTAACTTTGAATGAGAAATTTTCTTCTTATTGATTAAGATTATCAATCTTGATGAGAAATGAGCAATAATGATTAAGATAAAAGAAGAAAGACAAGATGAGAATATTATGCTCAAAATTAACATCAATGATGTGATGATGAAATCATGATAGATTCATGATGATGAAATATTGACTTAATTCAATGATATAAAAGAATAGTTTTTCAATGTGTTCATTGAGAATTGTTATGATTCTAGTCTTCGTCTATTCTTTCTAGCTCTGATCTGAGTTTCATTCTAATCGAGTCTAGTGAGCATTCAAGCTAGTAGTGATGTCATTGAAACTCTGCATCATATGTGTAAGACGTCAACTCTTTCGAGCCTAGCACAGAGCTGAGAAACACACATATAAAGAACTGAGTTCTTTTCTGTAGATACTTTTCTTTCTTAGCATTTATCTATTAGTTAAATGACATTCATATGACTCGCTTTATGCTGACTTCTAACAGTAGATAAATGATAATCAACTACTCTGCTATTGACGTGTAGATGATATGAAATAATCTACTTCGTTCATTCAGAAAATTCGCAAGAAATTCTTTGAATTACTTTCATCAAAACACACATTCAAATTTATCAAATCAATCACTCAATCTTATCATAATAAAACCTATCTATTTATTTTTATCTCTTTCACAATAACACGTGACTCTGAATCAGTCGAGTCACGAACAGCTCGTCTGCTTAGAAGCATTGCTAGTAGACGAGTTTTTCTTATTTCTTTCGATGCTTTAGTGAAATCTCAGAATGTCGTTATCTCATGAGACATCAACACAAGTCAACAACTTTGTCAATGAGTTATCGATCAGTCAGACAAGATCATCAAGATGCTGATCGAGCTAAGAGATCAACGAGACATGACTTTGAAACTCAATGAGCAATGAATCGATCTACAAGTCGATCACATCAAGAGACTTGATGAGTTAAAGATCAATCAAACGACAATAGACACTCAAGAAGAGACTATCATCAAACTACGAGAGAAAGTATTGAGTCTCAAAAAGAAACAGCATTCAGCGAATCAGTCTCAATCTTGACAGTCTACGAAGTCTCGAGCTTCTATCGAGAATCATACTCGACGAGAGTCGTTCACTCTATTCAACAATGATCATCACAAGTTCTTCAAGTTTTTGAATTCATCTATATTCATTGATGAAGATAAATCAACATGAAACAGCTGAAGAATCAAGATAAATGATAAGCTTCAGACAAATGTCGATCACTTTGATAATGAGAATATCTGTATTGTTTATGTGATATTTAGACTAGAAGATGATACTGCTGAGCACATCTTCGCTCAACATTGACATGATGCTTTGCATTCATACATCTCAATCGACAAGCTATTTGAGTATCTGAAAGAAATATACGATGAACTGAATAAGAATCGAAAGTGTCGTCGTGAGTACAACGCTCTGAGACAAGCAGACAAGTCTTTCAATGTCTTCTACTTCAACTTTATGAAGCTATTCAGCTATCTCGAATACGACGATCGCACTCTGATGAACGATCTTCAGAATAAAATCAATAATCGCTTGCAGAATGCTTTATCAGTCTGTTCAGAAAACTTTACTTCGCTCACTCGCTTAAGAATCTTTCTTCAAGATGTGAATAGTAAACAACAAGTTAATTATCAGCTTCGCAGCGAACGTTGCACTGTCATTGTCAAAGTCACTGTCGTATCTGATAAACGCGCTACTTCTCTGTCAGTAACGACTTCGATAATTAATTATGTTAAGTTGACTATCTCTTCTATCTCTGAGTCAGCGAGATCATCAATTATCTGCTACATCTGCAAAGTTTTTGATCATTTGTTCAAGAATTGTTCTCAGCTGAACAAGATCGACACTTTCGCATCTCATGCATTCATCTCTCGCCTACATGAGATCGTCATTTCGAAGAATAAAGAGAATGAGAAAATGTCTTTCGAGAATAGCGAGGCAAAAAACTAGAGACTTTCATCAAAGACGTGATGAAAGATGTGTTAATTTCTTCAACGACAAGCGAATCAGATGATTCTTTTGCTTCTGAATCTTTGACTACTGAATGTGTACTTTCTAGCAATGAAATTAGTTACTCATTGAAGTCATTAATTGACATCGAAGCTGCTGACTATTCGTTCATTGATGAAGTGATCGCGCAGATTGTTTGTGATCAGTTGCAAATCGAGTCTCTGACTTTGATCAAAGCGAAGTCAATTCGAGAATTCGACAATCATTATGCTAAGAAACTCATTACTCATGTCATCTATTCAAATCTGACTGTTCAAGATCATATGATTGACACAGCTTCTATGTTGATCACTCAATTAGATCAACATCAAATAATTCTCGAAAAAACATGAATGAACAAAATCAATCTAGTAATTGATATGCAAATCAATTCTCTTCGATTTTCGAATTTCAATTCTACTAGTCAGAAATTGATTGCTTTACTCTCAAGTAATAAATCAATCACGAAACGAAAGAGCTTGACTTCTACTCATATACTGAAGAGATCTTTCACTTTCGTTACCTTTCAATTCAGTCAAAACAAGAAGTTCATTGAACAGTTAAAACAGCGTGACGTGACTTTGACTAACGTCAATTCTAAATCAACGTTCAGTCTGAAATCATTCTCTTTCAGTTCAATGAACATAGCAATGATAGAAGCAGCGACATATAGAATGTTAGTCAAACAATCAGACGTCAAGATCTTTGCTGTTATTGTCTTGAAAATCGATTGACTCATAACTACAGTTGAAAACAAGTCTGAAGAAGTGAATCTGTATGAGCTTTCTCACGCTGAAGCTCTCAAGCAAGTCAAGATCAAGCTTTTCTCTGAATATCATGACTATCTAGATGTCTTCGATCGAGCAATAATCAATCAGCTATCATCACATCGTTTCTACGATCACAAAATTGAGTTGATCGATGAAGAAACATTCTTTCAAAGCAGACTATATCAGATGTTTAATCACAAGCTTCAGAAGATAAAGAAGTATCTGATTGATCATTTAAACAAAGAATTCATTTTCTTCAGCTTCGCATCATACGTCTCGCTCATCTTGTTCATTGAAAAGAAAGATGATAGTCTGCGTTTCTACGTCGATTACAGAAAGCTCAATGCTTTGATCAAACGAAATCACTACTCTTTGTCATTGATAGACGAGACTCTCGCTCGTATACAAGAAAGCAAGTATCTGACTCAATTGAACATCATTGTCACGTTCAACAAACTACGCATGCACTCAGATAGCAAAGATTTGACTATCTTTATTATCTTCTTCGACTCATACAAATATCATGTAATGCTCTTCAAATTAATCAACGAATCTGCGTTCTATCAACATTATATGAACGACGTGTTGTTTGAATATCTACATCAGTTTTGTCAGATCTATCTAAATGACATTATCATCTACAGCAAGATCTTGAAGAAACACAAGTGACATGTACAATTAATCTTGAATAGACTACGAGAAGCTGATCTACAGATAGACATCAACAAATGCAAGTTTCATGTGCAAGAAACTATCTTTCTAGAACTATTGATATTCATCGAGAAACTAAAGATGAATTCTCGAAAGATACAGATGATCGTTGAATGATTTATTCTTATCAATCTCACTCAGATGCAGTTCTTCATTGACTTCTGCAATTTCTATCAACGCTTCATCAAGAACTTTTCGAAAATTGTTCATTCAATGATTCAATTCACTCAAAAGAAGATCATATTTGAATGAAATGAAGTCTGTCAGATCATCTTCAATCATATGAAGAGACGTATGATCAAGACTTCTATACTACGTCACTTTGATTAAACTCATGAGACTATTCTCGAAATTAACTCATTCAACTACGTCAACGATGAAGTTCTCTCTCAATATAATGACGAAGAAGTATTACATTCAATTGTCTTCTATAGCAAGAACATGTCTTCTGCTAAATGCAACTACAAGATATATGATAAAGAACTTCTGATCATCATTTGAGCATTTAAACACTGATGATTCAAACTAAAGCTAACTGACATTTCTATTAAGATGTTCATTGATCATCAAGTGCTCATCTCGTTGATGAAAGATAAAGAGCTGAGCAGACGTCAGATGCGCTGAGTTCAGAAGTTCGCTGATTTCAACTTCAAAATAATGTATCAATCTGACAAACAGAACATCAAGATTGATGCATTAACTCATTAAGCTGACGTCGTGCTCAAAGATTCAGAAGATGAGCGCGTTCGCTATCAATGAATCACTATTCTGACTTTGAATTGAATGAAAATTGCTGATCTAAAGAAGAACATCAGTGAATCAATCTATAAACAGATTCTTGAGACTAATGAGATCGACAAGAATTGTACGCTACTTCGCGAAGCAATAGCAAGAGACGAGACACAATATGAAGATATCAAATTCAAGAATTGTCAAACTCAGAATGAAATCTTGTATCATGATAGTCAGCTATGAGTTTCGTTCAATGAACTTCTACAAATGAATCTGATTCGTGAGATGCATGATCAATCATCAGTTGATCATTCTGATATTCTTAGAACTGTGAAAGTCATAAAGCGAAACTACTATTGATCATTCATGCGAAAAACGATAGATCGATATATTCAAAACTGCTATATCTGTCAACGTTCAAAGACATTTAGAAATAAATCAAACGACTTGCTTCAATCTCTATCAATATTCGGACAGTGATGACAAAACATAGCAATGAACTTCATTATTAATCTATCTGATTCAAGTGAATACAACGCTATTCTGACGATCATCTGCAGATTGTCAAAAGAAAGACATTATATTTCTTGCATCACTAATGATGAAGATATCACTGTCGAAAAGACAGCTGAAATGCTGATTCAATGAGTATATCAAACTCATGATTTATCAAGCTTCATAGTATCTGATCGAGATTTGCAATTCATCTTTATACTATGAAAGTTTCTTTGCAAACGACTGAGCATTTTTCTTCAATTGTTCATCATTTATCATTCTCAGATCGACGATCAAAGCGAACGAGTCAATCAGAACATCAAGCGATATCTTCGATTCTTCTGTTCGTATATGCAGAATGATTGATCTAAGTGACTACTCATGATCGAGTTTATCGACAATAACATCTTGTTCTCAGTCATCTTCTTAACTCTCTTCTTCATGAACAAAAGCTTTCATTCTCATATGAGCTTCAACTCTGACATCATCGAGTATGAAAGCACTCGCGAACGCTTGCAGATTGATCGAGTCAAGAATATATCTGAACAAATGAACAAGACATTGATCTTCGCTCGTGAAGCTCTGATCAAAACACGAGAACAAATGATGAATCAAGCTAACAAGCATAGAAAGAAGATCAATTATAAGATTGAATCAAGAGTGTTTCTGAACGAACGAAACATCGTTACAGCGAAACTCTTCAAAAAATTGAATGACAAGATGCTTAATTCTTTTCAGATCATCGATTTCGTTGACTCATTCTATAAATTGAAACTACTCAAGACTATGCGTATACATGATGTATTTCATTCAGAGCTTCTTCGTCTCGCCGTCAATGATTCTCTGTCTGATCAGAAGAATGAATTCTCGAGATCAATAGTGATAAACGATGAAGATGAATGAGAAATCGACGATATATTGAACTTTCAACAATATCGAAGACGACTTCAATATCGAGTCAAATGAAAGAGCTATGACAATGATCTCAACTGATATAACGCTGACGACGACGAATTTATGAACGCTCAAGAGATGATCAATGACTTTCATATCAAATATTCAAGAAAAGCGCACTAAGAAATAACATTCATGCGAACATGAATATTCAAGAAAAGAGAGTAATGTTACGATTTTAGCCTTCGTCTATTCTTTCTAGCTCTGATCTGAGTTTCATTTTAATTGAGTTTAGTGAGCATTCAAGCTAGTAGTGATGTCATTGAGACTTTGCATCATATGTGTAAGACGTCAACTCTTTCGAGCCTAGCACAGAGCTGAGAAACACACATATAAAGAATCGAGTTCTTTTCTGTAGATACTTTTCTTTCTTAGCATTTATCTATTAGTTAAATGACACTCATATGACTCGCTCTATGCTGATCTCTAACAAGAATCATTGTGATTTCAACAACATGAATAATATCATCAATTAAAGCGACTTGATCATCAAATTCTTGAAGTCTGCAAGAATGAGTTAATTGATGCAAGAAAAAATGATGTTGTTGTGTAAAGAATTTATTTATAAAGACATAAGCAGAGACTTCATTATTAATCAGAGTGAGAGTAAAAACTTTAAATTGAGCTTAACGTAAAATACAGAATATTATCATGTGATTATCTTTGAATGTCAAATTGAATTCAAAGAGTTTCAAGACAAATTTAGAAGAAAACTTTCTATATGATTGAAGTGAGAATGAAAAGATTAAGATTAGTAGACAAGATGATATGTATACAGATTTCTGAGCGTAACTTAACTCAGAAACTAAACTTTTCTTGCAAACAGTGAGACTTCTTCATTTATATTGATGACATCATTGTTGTAAATGTTCATGATATGCAAAGCGAAAAACTTCTTATTTGAGCATTCTTTAACAATTTTGCTTGAATGTTGCAATTTGCAATAGTAGCACAGCTTTCACTTGTTGCAGATTTTCTTAATCTCAGAAACAATCAAAGTCTTATCTTGAATGATGATAATAACAAAGCTTAAATTTATTGACTCATTGAGAAATAAGAAAGAGAAAGATGAAGATACTGTTAAGACAATAGTCACAGAAATGATAATCTTTGAACTTAAAAAATTACTAGTTGATGTAAAGATGTTCTTGACTTTGATGAATGAAACAAGAGTGAAGATGAAGTGAGATTGATGATGCTTAAGCTGCTGAAGCTTTTCATTAATGTCAAAGAATGTTTGAACTCATTAATGAAAGATGAATGATTGAGTTTCATTGAGATTTTGTCAGAAAAAAATAATGACTTGAGTGAAATAATTGACATTACGCTTCAAACAGTCAATCAACAAGAAATCTTTCATTAAAGAACATTCTTTCTTTTGATAAAAGAGATTGTAATAGTCAACAAAGCTATTTATGTTTTACTTTAAAGTTTCGCGAAGATATAAATGAGCATCTTTTGTCTTGAAAGAATTGTTGCAGTAATGATGCAACTTATGTCATCAATTTGCAAAGATGAAAATGATACAAAGATCATTGATTCAATATTGACTCATTAGATTGTAAGTCTTTTTATTTATGATGAATCATGACTCAACATAAATGATCTTGACTCAATGAAAGAAATAATGATCATCGTTCATCTTCATGCGCTGTATCAGACTCTGCTTTCATGCATTCAATCAATTCTTGTTCTTCTCATATTCAAATATGTTGAGAAGCTTCTTAAATTTAGAAGCAATGAAGACAGTGACAAAGTTTGCAAAACAATGAACAACAAGAAAAGATTGATTGTTCAAGATTTGTGCAATGATCTGAGCTATCATTGCAAGAGATTAAGAATTCAACTTTATATAAATTGAAGAACTGAAAATAATGAACAAAGATGAAATGATAACATTATGTTGTCGAACTTGATTTTGAAGCTCATGCATTACGCGAAAGATCTCAACTGAATTTTCGATCACACTTTGAGTGAACTGTTCAACAGCACACTCATCATTGATCAAAAGATTGTAAGATGACTTTATTTGAGCGAAAGAATAATTAAATAAGATTTCAATGTATGAAAACGTTGCAGAAAGTGTAAATCTTTTATAATGTCAAAGACTGAGTTAGACTAAAGATACTATCAATATAAAAGATTGATATTATTATTATTACTTTGATGGAATTTAAATACAAGACAATACATCAGATAATGTATAAGATGAAAGATAAAGAATGAAAGAAAAGAACGAAAGCTCGACTTTTATATACATGAATTGAGCAGAATCAAGACTAAACAATAGTTTTATTGACTTAAGATTGCAGAAGTTTGCACACATGACTGAGATGATTAAAACAGAATTGCTGAGACTAAATTAAGATAATGATGACTAGATTAATAACTTGATTCATTGAACTGCAAAACAGATTCAATGAATCAAGATTATTTAAAATATCAACAATTTATGTTCTAAATTGAGTTGATGATCTGACATCATGATAATTCTTAAACATGATCAAAGCATCAAAAGATTAATTCAAAGCAACAAAAGATTGATTCAATGCAACATGAGTAGACAATGTTGAGTCAGAAAATACAAGTTTACAAATGATATATTGATTGAATTCAAGATCATTGATATGTTGAAAGATTAAGTGAAGAACATTGTGATTATCATTCAAGCATCAATGCATCTCATTTTCAGAAAGATTTGATGTGTTGATGTAATAAATATACAAGATAAGTGAATCAATCAAATCTTGAAAGAGAAAATCAGTCAAAACTTTTGTCAGATTGTAATTAATACACAAATTATAACAACATGAAATCAATGATGAAATTGAAGTTGAGCGAAGCTTCTGCAAAGTGATGAACAGAGAACTCAATGAACTGCGATTTAAACACGTCACTTTTTCACAGTAGCGTTGATGTTGCTGTCTGATTTCTTTTCATCAATTTTACAACTTGCATATATCAGAATGATCTTCAAGATTCTGTCTTGCAAACTTCATGTTTTGAATGATTTTTCTTTGCTTGATAAGTGACATTGACTGTGTCTTTTCTCTGATAGAACATTCTCTTCTTCACTTCAAAATCACATTCATATTGAAATTGCATTCTTGCAGCATCATTATCAAAAAAGAGATTCAAGAGAAATGAGCAAAAGAAGAAGATTAAGCAGAAAAGTCTTGATGAATCTGAAATGCAAGCTGTCTGTGATGTGCAACAACAGCAGCAATCTTTCAAGCATTGCTCTGATGTTTCTTATTTATATAGCTGTTAGAAAATATAAAAGACATATTGTAGAAGATAAAAGCACGCTGTTAGCGATGAAGAACGAAGTGAAGAACGATGTGAAGCAGTGAAAACATGAAGTCAAATAGAAAAGTCGAACATTCAAGATTTCATGATTAACTGTAATAGATTTAACTTTGAATTATTAACTGTAATAGATTTGACTTTCACAACTTCGATAAAAGAGTCAATCGTTTTACAAAGAAAAGAATTAAGGTTGACACAATAGGGGTCAAAATCAGTCAGTAGAAGCAACTGCGTTGCTAATCAAGCCGCAAACGTAGCTAAATTTCGCGCTAGTAGATAATCTTAATTTTGAGCGTCTTCTGCTTATCATGCTTCGTCACTCGCTTCGTCGCCGTTCGTAAGGTAAAGCAGGGCTTCGTCTCTCTTATTTCTCTGTAAAAGGTTGAACCTTGAGATTATTCTCCAAGATGAAGCAGAGATTCTCAAGTCTAGATGTCAAGGTACGACATCCCATTTTAGGCAATGGAACATCCAGAGCTGATCAGC
>JAABUV010003314.1_pt1 | contig 20623 bp, 31 predicted proteins | sample 5559971 | NCBI WGS metagenome assembly JAABUV01 (sample SAMN10711881, study PRJNA513362) | rock metagenome | isolation source: Antarctica rocks | place: Antarctica: Victoria Land, Knobhead nord | collected 2015-12-19
CATCTTGGCTGCTTGAGCTGCGGGCTCGTGTGAGCCTGCGCTCAGACTCGGCAGCGCTCAGTGCGGCCGGCAGCAGCAGGCTGCGCGGCGCTCACAGCGCTGCCGAGTCTGACCGCAACCTCACACCAACCCCAAGCTCAAGAAGCCAAGAGGTGGCATGCGGGTGGCAGCACACCGCTTGAGGCGCCTCAGCCAGTAAGTGCTTCAGCGCACCTGCGGCGCCGGCGCCGGCCAGCGCAGCTCGCCGTCCTCCAGCACCAGCGCGCCGCGAATCTGGGCCGCAGGGTAGGTTAGGGTCAGTCCGACCCCATCCCAGGCAGCCGCGTCGCGCGCACTGCTGCAGCCTGCGCATGCCTCTCTGCGCCCTTTCAGCTCACAGGCAGGCTGCTGGCCTTGCTCACGCACGCTACGCGCGCCGTGCTCCTGGCGCACGGGCGCTGGAGTGTTCGTGCCCCTCGGGGCAGCAGAGCAAGCACTGGGTGCGGGACGATAGACGCGCGCCCGAGCGCATGGGAATGCGCGAGCGCACCGCCGCGTCCTCGTGGTCGATCAGGAACTGGTCCTTGACCTTGGTCGTGAAGGGGCCCGCGGACAGCAGCAGGCGCGTGACGTTGTTGCTGTACAGCGTAGACGACTGCGTCGGCAGCCGCGACGGCAGGTCCGTGAAGCCGATGCAGGTCACGCCCTGCGCGCGCTCGCGCGGCCGCGCTCGCGGCCTCGCCAGCGTGGGCCGCACTGGCCTGCAGGGCGGGGTGATGACTAGCGCGGCTCGGCGCGGCGGGCGCCAGGCGCGTATCGCATGTGCGGCGGAGCTTGAGCTCGTCAGGCTGTCGACGAGCTGCTCTACCGCACGATCCCCTCCGCGAAGCAGCGGGGCCGGAGAGGGCTGCTGTGCGCGCAGCACGGTGGCCAACAGCCGCCCTCCCAGGTCCGCAGCGGGCCAGCCGCCAGCGCGGTTAGGGCAATCTGACCCTTGTACCCTAACGCGCGCGCCTGGTGCGACACGACCTCGCCCGGCGCCGTGGTCTCCACATTGCCGCCGGCCTCGGCGGCCAGGTCGACCGTCACCGAGCCCGGTCGCATGCTCTCCACCATGTCGCGCGTGACGAGCACCGGCGCGCGCCGGCCGGGCACGAGCGCTGTCGTGATGATGATGTCCACCTGGCCGCGCACGGCGCGCGATTTAGTCAGCCCGGCTGCGGCGCGGGCGCATCTCGTGGTGCCGCTGGGAGCGCGCGGGCAGGCTGCCGCTGCCGAGCGCAGTGCGGAGTCGCTCTGTAGATTTCCCATGCGCCGACGCCGCCGCCAAGAAAGGCACCCGGCAGCATGGGCGGGATATGCTGAGAAAGGCCCCAGTCCGGAGCACTTGCATGAGACTTACAACCACTAAGCAAGAGAGGCCGCCCAAACCAGGCGCAAGGGAATCACCTCCTTAGCCTGCTGACGAAAGAGGTCCATCTGCACCCGCGCGCGCGGCTCCGTTCAGCGTCGCACCCATGCAGTGCTGCACAAGGCGGAGGAGCATGCATGCCATACCAGGGGAGCCAGCAACACAGGCGTGCAGCGTTCATCGCAGGCAGCAGCAAAACTAGTGCTCACTGTGGTCTTCTCGTAAGCGAACTTGCACAGCGTGCATCCAACGCACGCAAGGGCATCACCTCTGCTTTGATGAACTCCGGCGACATCTCTTTGGCATACCCCCTGCCACGCCGCGCCGCTCAGAGCAAAGCACGCACTGCACGACACGTGAATGCTGTGTGCTTACAGATGTGGTGTGCTTGCTGAGATGCCTGCAGAGCAGAGGTAGCGCCCCATACAAATGCCAGGGATGCCGACGCAAGGTGGTTTAGTAGAGAGCGGGTGCAGCGTACCCCGTGCCCTCGCCGCTCTCCTCTATCGTCACAGTCAGAAACTCTGCGCCAAGGCTCCTGGCCTGCGCGTACCCCACTCCAGCGCGTCAGCCACCCCCCAACATACTCCAGCCTGCCTGGGCACAGAAGGGCGCCGTTTGAGCTCAAGCAGACGCGTCATCACGACAGAGGGGATCACGCCTGCTCCGCGACGGCGGCGCGCGTGTCGAACACGCGCACAATTGCGCCCATGTTGCGCGTCTGCGAGCCCGGCGCTCGGCTGAGCAGGCGCATGCACAAACAGCTCGAGCCTGGAGGCTGTGCGCGGCGAGCGGCGGGGCGCCGCGCGGCTGCACGCGCTGCAGCCGCCCCTGTGCTGCTGGCAGGGGCCACGTAGCATGTACGAGCACCCAGCAGGCGGCTGCGCACCGTGGTCACCGCGGACAGGCCCGCCACGCCGCCGCCGATCACGAGCACCTGCGCGCAGCGCCGGCGCGCGCCGCTCGCGCCGCGCACGGATCCTGCAAGCCTGACCCTGCGCCGGCGCAGCGGACGCAGGCGGCGGGGGCCGCCGGGCGCGCGCCTTCGCGGGTGGCACGCGGCCGGCAGCCGTCATCTGGCCCGCGAAGAAGCGGCCAAAGCGCGACGCGGCCTCCACAACTGCCCTGCACAGGCGACAGCCGGTGCAGATTTGCACCATGCCTGTAGTAGATAGTACACTGAGGCGTGACTGGATCTTTGGGTGGCACATCGCATGTGACGCGGGACGCTGCAGTCCCAGAGCTCAACATTCGCCAAATAAAAAACAAGAAAAGCGGTGCGCGCACTTGTAGCCTGCTATGTTGGCCATGGAGCTGAGCGAGTCGAAAACCTGCGCCCGGCTGCAGCCGCGCGCCCGCATGTCAGACGCACAAGCGCGTCTCGTCAAGGGGCAGAGCTTGGGGCGCGGATCGGCGGCCCGCCGTCCGCGACAAGCCGAGCGCGGCACCACACGGCTCGCTCGCAGACCTGGGCCTTGACCTGGCATCGGCAAGCGCTTGAGGCGGCAGAGCAGCAGGCACTGGATGGTTACACGCGCGCGCTTGGCTACCTCTTCCACCGCCCCGCTACCCTGTGGCAGGACATGCAAGTCCCAGCAGGACGGGAGGCTGCGCGCCTCAGCGTCCTGGGGATGCAGTCCATGCCTGCGATGCGCGCGCGCGCGCCGCGGTCAGTGCCTGGAATATCCGCAGCCGCGCGCCAAGCCGCGCAGCGAGCAGCATGCCCATCGGCAGGGAGGCCAGGGGCGCGGGCTCCCGGGGCCGTGCGCACCGACGACCGTCAGCTTGCGCGCCTGGAGCTGCTGGAGCAGCTCCTGGTTGCGTGCGGGGTAGATGTAGCCAAAGAGCCTGCGCCGCCCCGCACCAATGAGCTCAGGTGCCATGCAGAGTTTTTTCCTGCATAGTACCTGCAAGTCCAACAGCATGGTACGTTTGCGGTGCCCAGAGGCCGCAGTAGGCCGCGCGCATGGCACTGCATGGCAGCGCCGGCCATGCGGGTCATGCAGGAGCGCGCACGACCGTCTGCCTTGAGCATGCCTTGCGGCGGCGTGCTTGGCCGGGTATGCTTCTGCTCACACCTGGCGGAGGCACCCATACCCACTGCAGGCTATACCTGACTCCATGCGCGTGGCCGGAAGTCACATGCGCCCTGTCCGAGTCTGACCACGCGTGTACAGGCAGCATGCATGCAGCGCAGCCCCGTGCGGCACAAAGGTTACAGTATAACGCTGAGATCGGCGCTGCAGAGAGCGCTGGGTCTCCACAGAAACAGGGCAGCACCCTCTCCCTCGTTCCAGCGCGCCACACAGAGCGCACGCACCGCGCGTGCTCCTTGAGCTGCTCCACCTCCGCGGGCGACGGCGGCTGCACCTTCAGCACCACGTCGCTGCCGAGCGCCTCCTTCGCGCCCGCCACCCGCGCGCCCGCGTCCGCGTATGCCTCATCCTGGCGCGCCAGGGAGCAGCGCATTAGTCCTATTAACGATGCGCTCGTGGAGCCACGCGCTGCGCCGGCTTCGCCGCGCTTCGTCCTCACGTCGGGGGTATCGGGGCGTGGACGGAGGCGCAGTCCGCTGCTTCGCGTCAGGCTGGAGGCAGGGGCGTGCTGCGGGAGCCAGGTGCAGGGGCTGTCACATCGCTCGGAGAGGTGGGCGTACGCAAAAGCCGGCCGCGGCGCCGGCGCCCGACTCGACGGTGACGCCGCGGAAGCCGGCCTTTAGCAGCGCGGCGCAGCTGGCGGGCGTGACTGCCACGCGCTGCTCGTTCTTGAAGGTCTCCTTCGGCACGCCTGCGCTGCCGCGCCGGAGTTGGTCGCAGTGCCGGCGTCGCTGCTGCTTCACACATGCTGTGCGACTCGGACACTGCAGCGCACGAGCTGTCTTGGATCACCTACGACAAGCTCCGCGTAGGGCACGGGCGGCCGGCTGGCGTAGCCGCGGCAGGATGCAAGCAGGCGATGCGCCACAGGCGTGACGCGCTGCTCCAGTACAAGCTTGCGCAGCAGGCTTGCCATCCTGCTTCTGCCACTATGGCTCTACTTTATCAACTGGTCGGACACAGACAGGAAGTGGTCAGGCAGAGGCATGAGGCTTGGTGTGCTGAGGTGCGCCAATGCCTGCTATCACGCCAATGCGCATGAAAATAAAGCAACAACACACAGCTACATAGCTCGATGTTTTTGGCCTGACTGTCTTGCTTTTGGAAGCCAGTGTGCACACCGCACAGACTTGGTTCTATCCTGGCGCCTATTTCGTCCGAGTCAGCCGGCTCAGAATTCTCAATTGGATGTGCCCCGGCTCCCCCCTTTGCAAGGCATGTGAAGATCTCGCATGTTGGTGGCACTGTTGCATGCAAAAGCTCCTCATAGAGCTCAGCGCGCGCATGTGCGCAAACCACGTGTTCACAGCTCACAGGCGCACATGGGCACAGATAAAGCACATTTGCAGCGGATCCGATCAACGCATGTTTGCGCTGCGCTTGCTTCTCAGCAACAGCTGCATATTTCTGCATGTCTGCACACTTCCCAGCACCTCACTAACGCTGAAGCTGCGGCAGAGCCGCCCTCACCCGTCGTCACTCTGGCAGCCGTTGGCCCGTGCGCCTTGGGCAGCCACGCGCGGCAGCGCATGCATGAACATGCCGCCCCGGATGCCCGTCACCAGCGTGTACTGCTCCCGCGCGCGCACGCCCTCCGCGCCGCCCATCTGCGCGCGCCTTTGCGCCTTTGTTCTCACAGCGCGAGCGTGTGCTTCGCTCGCAGACAGCGAGCGCCCGCGCTGCTGCAGGACCTAACCACTGCAGGCAAAAAAGCTGCGAGTCATATGCATGTACGCGCCAGTCCACATGATCCAGGGTGGCTCAAGGCACTGAGGGCACAAACATGATGCTCATCACCTGCACGTGTGAGATGGGACCTTCATCTTGACTCGCAGCTCTCTCTTAGGAAACAATACAACAGTATGGTAAGATCTGCATTGGTTCCATGCACCCCGTCTACCATGGACTCCCTAGCTGGTGGGCCATTGCCGCGCGCGCTGGCACGCATGTTTAGCAGCCTCTCCTCACCAGCAGCCGAAACGAATGCAGTGGGTAGCAGCAGAACAGCCGCCGCAGCAGCATGCATGGCCGCCATGGCAGCCAGGGCCCCCATGCAGCGAGCAAGCGCGCGCGCGCGCGCCGCGGCGCGCGCCTGCGGCGCCAGGCAGAAGCGGAAGCGGCCGAGCAGGAGCGCCAGCGTGGCCGGCAGCGTGACCTGCGCCAGCGCCTGGCCCACGCAGCTGCGCGGCCCCTCCGCGAAGGGCACCCAGCGCCGCGGCGGCGCCGCGTCGCCTGCGCCGCAGCGGCGGGCCGCCGCCTGAGGCGACCTCGACAGGGACACGGACATGCACGAGGACATGACTTACATACAACCGCTGTGGCCGAAAGGCAAGCCATTCCTGAGGTTCACTGGTGCGGCGGCCAACCAGCGCCACGAGGGCGCACCAGCCTCGTCGGCGGCCACTCCGAGCTGGCCTGCGCCGGCCTGCGCGTCCCAACCGCTGTACCACTCTTCCGGCATCGGCCGCCTATGCGCGAACTCCGCGCCGGGCAGTAGCCAACGCTCTGCGCGTGCGCACTGGCCTCGCGCTGCACTCGATGTGTTTAAAACAGTGGTTCCAAAGTGGCGCCCCGCACAGCCATGCATCAAAGCATGCCAACGCACAACGCACGTGCCCTGTGTCAGCAGGCCTTGCCATAAGGTGTCTACCGTTTGTGACAAAGTGCGTCTGAGGTGGGACCCATACCTGGGTCAAACACCTGTGGGCGGTTCCAGTTGAAGGATGTGTTGTGCAAGCCTGCATGCATAGCAGCCGTCGCTGCCATCAACAGGTGTCCTGTGGAGGTGCAGGCTCTCATGCTTAAGCATATGCCTGCGGTTCATGATCAGACATGCGCGGCATCGTGATCTACTGCACGACCTCCCATGGCATTTGACACTCAGTGCAGTGCTGTCTGGTGAGGCGCGCTGCCAGCGCAGCATTGCGCTTAGGCGCTCCCTGCGCGCAGCTGCCAGCCAGCCTGCTGCGCCGCGGGCGGCAGGCGCACGGGCGCGCCATGGTGCGGCACCCAGAGCGCGGTGCCGCGCGGGACGCGGATGCGGCCGCCCGCCAGCGCCAGGTTGTGCTTGTGCGAGACGCGGATCTGGCCCAGGCCCACCGGCGGGTACATGCGCAGCACCTCCTGCGCGGGCAGTGGCGGGTGTAGGTATATGTACCCTACCCTAACCTATATGTCTCGGCCGCCCGTGCCCCGCAGCCTCGCGCCGCCTCCGTGCGCCGCGCGCGGCGCCGCGCTGGTGCCGCGCGGGCCGCGGTCGCCACCCAGGGCTGCCCGGCCCAGCGGCCGCCGCGCCGCACGCGCGGTCACGGCCAGCACCTGTCTGGGTCCTGGCAGGGCCGCCGGACGACCACACTTTCGGAGCATTTTGCAGAGCGCCAGGCGGGCGCCAGGCAGGCGCGCGGCGCGGCGCGCCTTGATGACGGCCTGCAGGTAGGGCAGGCGGCCGAGGTCTGCCCACTGCAGGCGCCGCGGCGCCGGCCGCGCGGCCGTCGCCAGCAGCCCCGCACCGTCCAGCTCGGCCGCCAGCGCGGCCTCAGCGGCCGGGTGCTGCGACAGCAGGAAAAGCGCCCATGTGCCCGTGTGGCCTGCGCCGCGCCGCGCCGCGCTGAGCTGGGTGGAGTGCGCTGCACATGCTGGGCACGCTGGAAACGCTGCGGCCGGGATGCGCGCTGTGGTCGGCGGTCAACCAGGTGGTGGATTGCCACACGGGTGACCATAATAGTAGGGCTTGAGTAGGGCTTTGCGCATGCGGCGCAACCGCGCCTCTGCGTGGCGTGCACGGTGCACGTGAGCAGCCCCGGGTTTGATGCTGCTCCGTCAAGCTTCTCCAGCGCCATGCCGTCAGTGCATGCGCGGCTGACACGCCGCATGCAGCACGCAGCAACCGTGGTGGTGTTGGTGGAGTTGCTCCTGGACGCCCTCGCCTGGCAAGGGCGCAACGCATGCACAACCATCCGCCCTCACGGGGGGCTGTGGGCTGCACCTTGGCAGCACACGGTTTGTTTCAAGGCATCCGGCGCTGGCGCGGGCGCGCGCGGCGCAGGCAGCCCGGGGCAAAGCGGGGCCGCGCCGGTGGTGTCGATCCCCGCGAAGAACAGGGCGGCGATCTCGGGCAGCATCTGCTTGTCGCTCAGCGGCCGGCCGGTGGCCGGGTCCCTGACGCGCAGCAGCAGGTGCGCGAAGGTCCCCTCGGCCGGCGCGCCCAGGTGCACGTGCTTGAGCAGCACGCGCACCAGGCCCTGCGCGCGCGCGCGCTCTTCTAGCATTTGTGGCGCGTCAGTGCCTGAGCACGCATCTGCGCGCCTTTGCAGCTGGGTAAGTGCGGGCTTCCGGGCTGCAGTCGTGGTGGCGCGCAACCACCAGCCTCCATGCACGCAAGGAGCAGGAGGCCCTCACCGGTGGTGTGAGAAGTTACATTGTGCACACTCGCTTGCAGGGCCGCGCCATTTAGGGTGGACCATTCCCGGCTGCACCACTCCTTGTGGGCCAGCGCCTCGCCTGCACGGCCATGCCCAAATGACACACAATGCTGCGGGCGCTGCACGCGCGCCGCGGGAGCGAGGCCCGGCCACAAGCTGCTGCATGTGAGGGAAGCTGCGCAGCAGGGCGGCCTGCGCGCTGGGCCGCGCGCGCGCACGCGCCTTCCACTGCTCCAGCAGCGCGGCGCCGCGCCGCACGCCTGCGTCCCACACGCGCAGCCGCGCCAGCGGCTGCTCCACGCGCCGCGTCACCTGCGGCCCCCGCGCCGTCCTGTCACTGTGACGACGTGAACGGGTTTCAGCAGGTGCAGGGAGCAGGCAGTGTAGCCAGGTATCGGCCCATGCCAGCCCAGTGTTCAGTTACAAGGAGCACCGACTGTATCATGTCGCGTCCGGCTGGCGTGCTGGCGTCCGCCCGCGGCTGGCGTGATGCCGCCGGCAGGCTGCGCATGGAAGGGGGCGACACGCCATGCCCGGCCTGCGCGGGGCCGGGCGTTGCTGAGGGCGCACCTCCGCGGCGCTTTCCAGCATGACGCGCACGCTGCGGCCGGGGCCCGCGTCGTCCCCGTCGGCCAGGCTCTCCAGCGCGCCCATCTCGCGCTCGAAGCCCACGCGGCCTGCGCGCGCCGGCCAGGCTCCGCACCTCCTGCACCAGTCCCTCAGCGACCGCCAGCACGCTCTCAGAACGCTCAGAGGGCCCTGCTCGGCCGGCGTGCCCGTTCGCAAGGACATGTCAGGGTCCCCAGACCGTCCAGGCACTGCCTGGCTGCAGCCTGCGCGTGCGCCCCCGCTGCCGCGCACACCGCGACGCGCCGCAGCGCCCGCCTCGCCCTACCATCGCCTGCGCATGTCAGCACTACCAGCAGCAGCAAACAGGCACGTAGGACGGAGGGCCCGAGGGTCCGAGTGTGCAACGCCCTGTCAGCACACAACAGCCGAAGCAACATCGGGGCGCGCCGATGATGTCCATGCTCTCGCGCAGCAGCAGGCTGTCCACGTTGACGGGCCGGGCGGCGCCGTGATCCGCCAGGATGTCGGCCAGCTTGCCGGCGCGCTCCACCACGTGCGCGAACGCCGCCCTGCGCGCGGGGCCCGGCGCGCGCCGCTCTGCCCCGGCTGCACGCTGCGCGCAAGGCGAGCGGGCGCGGCCTACCAGCGCGTGCAGCTCTGATGGCCAGTTTGCTCCCGACGCCCACAAGTATGTGCTATGTGAGGCCGTCTGCCAGGGGCATGCATGCATCAGGGCTGCGATGGAAGCCTTTTGGTGCGGGGTGGACGTTGACACCGCTGCAGCAGGGTCGCCCGCCACACGAGACACCATGGGAGCAATGTTTGCCTGAGCAGCGCTGTCCCGCTGACACCGGCTCCTAGACCGATCTGCGCCGCCCGAAGTGCCCGGCAGGGGCGCGCGCCGCATGTTGGCGGCGCTGAAGGCCGGAGCGACGCCCTTGCGCACGGCGCGCCAGTGCTCGTCCGTGTTGCCGGTCAGCAGGTTGGGGCCCGCCAAGAACTGCGCGCGCGCCCCGCCTGATTTGGTGTGCGTGCGCGCCCTGGCGCCGCTCGGGCGCGGCCGCCCTCGGCAGGCCCGTCACGGGCAGCGCCCGATCCACACGCTGTGCGGGCGCCTGACCGGGCACCTTTTGTGTCGTGCTGCAGGGTCTGGCGAGCGCAAGTGCATGCGCCCGGCGCGCGAGGCACGCTCAGGGCGCGGCGCGCGCAGCGCGCATCGTGCCATTAGATAAGGCGCGCCTGCGGGCGCGCTTGCATGGAGCGGCAGGCGTGCCGCCCAGTGCGGGGCCAGGGTAGGGATAGGGTTAGCAGCGCGGGCCGCGCGCCGGGTCCAGGAAGGAGTAGAGCTTGCGGAACTTGTCCAGCAGCCGCGAGCGCAGCACTGCGCGCGCCAGCAGCGGGTCCGTGATCACCACCGCCTGCGGTCGCGCGCGCGCGCCGCCGCCCCTTCACACTTGAGAGCGTTCACCGCCGGCCGCTAGAGGCCGTGGCCCGAGCTGCTGCGCAGCTGACACGGACGCTCCGTGCACGAGGCACGAAGTATCGTCGACAACGGTACTCTTACTATAAGCACAGCAGGTGCAATGACTTACAGGAGTTCGCCTTAATGCCATGCTCCGAGAGCGGGCTCTGGTCGAAACGACAGCGCTCATTGCCAGGACAACAGCTGTGCTGCGGCAGGCGCACATGGTAGAACAGGAAGCGCACTCGATACACGGGCCCAAACTCCTCGGCCCACTCGGTGGCCTGCCTGCGCGCAGGCAGGTCGATCAGAAGTGGTGCTCCCTTCCGGCAGGCCGCGCGCGATGCGGCGCTGCCGGGCGTGTGCACCATGCACGCTCATCGGGAGGCATGCGAGCGCCCGCAGGCAGCAGGGCCGGCGGGCACCAGGGGCGCGCGCATGGAGCGCTGAGGACGCTGGGGCACCATGCAGGGCACGACAGTGATGCTGCCAAGAATCAGTCGCTGGCACAGCATGCGGCTTTGTGCAGCAATCATGAGAAAGGTGGTCTGCGGCGCCGTTGCGTATGCGCCGGCCGCGCGCGCCGGCGCCGGGCGCGCCTGTGGATGTCGCCGCGGCGCAGGGCCCCAACGATGCCCAGGAGGCCGTACTGCGGGCCCGGCAGGCTCCTGAGCGCGCGGGCGCGGCGCCCGACCTCCGCGTAGAACCTGCGAGCGCGGCGCGTCAGCGCGCCCCGCGTGTGCAGGGTCCAGCCGCGGCCGCCTGGAGGATCGGTCAGCCTGGGGCCACCGCTTGGGGCGCGCGGCGGCGCTGCAGCTGCACCTGCTGCAGCCGGCGCGGGCCTGGCGCAGCTGCATCGGCTGAGCATGGTCCCATGCCCCGGGTGAGGCTGCACGGCCTCCATGATGCATGCACCATGCGCTGCAAACAGCGTGAAGGCTGCAATGCTCTACCAGAAGCTGCACAGCGGGGAGGCGTGCATGCGGTGAGCTGCCAGCGGCTTTATGTCATGCACTGCGAGCAAGCCGTGCAAGCATGCGGCTGCAGTTTGTGAGGCTGTGGCTGCGCACACGAGCGACCTGCGGAAGCGCCAAGCCAGCAGCGCGGCCGCTGCCAGGGCGAGCGCGCCCGCTGCAGCGGGCGTCCAGGCGCCTTTGCCGCACACATCCATGGCTGCCTGAAAGCTTTAGACCATGCTTTCTGATGGAAGCGCTGTACATGCCCAAGCTGTGGAGGTTGCATTGGTCCAAGGAATGGTAGGGTCCCTGGCAAAGGGCTCGCCTGGTAACGTGCACGCCCAGCAGTGTGTTCGCTTGAATGTACAGAAGGGAAGAAGATTGAAGCCCAGAGATGGAGGTGGCACGGTCCGCGGCTGCCGCGTGCTCCTGCAGCTACCCGCCGGCCAGCGCGCCGCGCGTCCCGGCGTGGGGCTGCAGGCGCGCATTCTGCTGCCGCCGGGCGCGGCGGTGGGCTGCGCGGCGGCAGCGCGCGGCCGCAGAGCCCGGGGACAGCCGCGGGGGCGGCCTGGACTCCAGCCGGGAGGTGGCTGTGCCCTGGGAGCAGCGGCCCGTGAATGAGCTTGCGCAGCTGCGCAAGTCCTGGCTGTTCTCGTGGGTGCGTGCCAGGCCCCCTTTGCAGCCGGCCTGTCACCTGTGGTCAAGGCCGGATACGTGGGGCGTGCGTCTGGCCCCCAAATCGTGCCAGCCGCACACCTGCATGATGGTGCATCGTGCGCTGCTGCATGCGCGCGAGCACCCCCTGCGTTTGCTCGGCAACAGCGTCTGCGCTTAACGTTTAGATGTGGCGCTTTGCGCAGGCGACGCTGTCTCTTCCAGACTACCTGAAGCGGGTGCGCCGGCATTGTCCTGTGCTAGCCACCAGTTGGCGCGCCGCTCGGCCGGCCGCTGCGCCGCGCTCGGCCGTGCCCTGACCGCGCTCGCCCGCGCCGCAGCTGGCCATCCTGTTTTCGGCGCTGTACGGCGTGGTGGGCGCGCCGGTCGCCTTTCAGACCTTCGACCCGCAGCGGCAGCCCAGCCAATTCCTGCTGAGCGGCGCGATAGGCACCGGCGTGGTCGTGCTGCTGGCCATCCTGCGGATCTACCTCGGGTGGGCGGTGCGCGCTCCCTGGCGCCCGCGCCTGTCGAGCAGGACATGGGGGTGTTCGGGAAGGATGAGGCAGAGGGCTGGCCTCCACTGCGCGACTCTCTGCTGTACTGAACATCAAGCGGGGCGAGAGCTATAGTGGCAGCGCGGCGCCGGCCGGGAGAGGGCGCGTCGCCAGGCGGGGCTGCGTGTGGCCTGTACTCGAGGGCCTGCAGTCATGCCCAAAAATGCTCGTCACCGGCTGTCACTGGTGGGTGGTGCCGCAGCACTGCTGCAGAGCACAACACACTGGCCGCCAACGAGCGCGAGCCGCGCGCCGGCCCCCGCGCGCGGCCGATCACAGGCTGCGCGCCGCGCTCCGCGTCCACTTCTGCTCTACGCCCTGCCCGCGCCGGCGCGGCGCGGACGCTTGGGGGGGAGACTCGTGTTGCACAAGCCACGTACTGCCCGCGGCGCAGTACGTGGGCGACCGGCTGCGCACGGCGACGCTGGACTACGAGGAGACCGGCTGGTACGACGGCGCCACGTTCCACAAGCCGCAGGAGGTGCTCGTGCGCGACCGGCTGCTGGCCGCTTACGAGGCGCGCGCCGCGCCATACCACCCGCCCGACCCTAACCCTACCCCACCCCTATACAAGTCGCAGCAGGTGCTCGTGCGCGACCGGCTGCTGGCCGCGTATGAGGGGCGCGCGCCGCGCCGCCCACCGGACCCTAACCCTGCCCTGGCAGCGGCGCGGCGCCTGCGCACACTGCCCGGTCTGGCGGGTTGCGGCTGCGGCGCAGGTGCTGGCGTAGCGCCGTGCGGGGCCGCGCCTGTTCTGCCCCTTTGGAGCGCCGACCGCGCCCAGACATGGTCGGCAGAAAGTGGCCTGTCTTCGAGCCTGCTCGATGCAGACGCGGGCGCTGGCGCGGGAGGCCGCGCTGCTCGTGCAAAGAGGGTTGAGGTGCTGGCTGGGAGCACAGACGCACCGCTCGTGTGTATGTATGCTCCGGCAGAACCTTGGATGCTGCAAGTGGCGTGCTGAGGGGCGCGCGCGCGGCGCCGCAGGTGCGGCCGCTGCTCGCGCGGCTGCAGGCGACGCTGCTGGCGGCGGGCGGCGCGCTGGTGCTGGGCTCCGGGCTGCTGCTGTCGCTGGTGCTGGCCGGCGCCGACGCGGACGGCGTGTACGGCGCGCCCCGCGCTGTTGGTGATGATTTTTTTTCTTTGCCAACAACATATAGCTTTGATATAGAAATCCTGAAACTACTTTCAGAGGCCCCGCCTGCCCGCAGCATCGCACAGCGCGTCCCATGTCCTGGCTCGGCGGCACCTCGTGCATCCTGCCTAGGAGTTGCACCTCCGTGGCCATCGCCCCTGCCTAGACAGGACCTAGACCGGACAAGGGCCTGTTGAGGCACAGGGCGCTCGCTGCTTCCACAAGGCTGCACGATCTGCTTAGAGGCTTCGCAGCGGCGTGCTCTCTGGAGGAGCACCATGCATGCAGCGCATACCGCAGCGGCCAGCCGCGCGCTCGATCGTGACGGCGGCGCCGGCCGGGGCTGCGCAGGGCGTGGCGCGGCAACCGCGCGGGGCTCGCGCGTCACATCGGACGGCATCGTGTTCAGCCGGGCCGTGCGGAGCCTGGCGGACCTGCGGGACGACGACGAGGCGGCCGCCGCCGAGGCGGCCGCGCAGGGCGGTGCGTGCGCGGGGCCCCTGCCTGCGCGTGGCGCGCCGCGCGCCTGGCGCGCAGGGCGCCATGCGCGCGCGTGCACTGACGCGTTTGAGGACAGCCTGGAGCGCTAAGGCGGTGGGGGGCCGCGCGGCGTGTTTCATGTGCGGCGCGGCATGTGGGCAGCGCGGGCATCTGCGTGAAGGGGAGTGCGTGAGCGGCACTGCGAGTGCGAGGCGTCAAAGCTGGCCGCCAGGCCAATTCGTGCAGGCTGTGGTGAGAGCGTGTCGTGTGACTTCTGGTTTCGATGCGCATGGCTGCTTCGCAGAGGCACAACATGTACGTGATGCACCACAGCACTGAACTGCGGCATGGCCGGTCGACTCTGGGCCTTTGTCGTTAGCGCCAAAGTGGCAGATCCCGTGGTCGCAGGGTTTCTAACCCTGGCTGCGCGCCTGGCGCAGGTATGCCTGGGTATTGCTCCGACCGCTATTTTCGCGCGGCGGCTGGTGGGTCAATGTGTCGCAAATTTGATTGAGGCGGTGTGCGCTTGGCGCTGCCCGCGCCTGGCGGCTGGCGGAGAGGTCTAGCTTGTGGCAGACGTGGAGCCGCCTTGTAAGCAGCTGCCAGCAGATGCGGCGCGAGGCATTATTCACACCTCTGAGCCAGGCCATAAGCCAAGCCATGCGGGCGCCAGGAGTTGCAGGTCTTGCACATGGGCGGTCGCGACCCAGCAAGGGACAATGCCAGGCTGCCTGCCCCGTCAGACAGAAGACAGCTACCTTGCGACAGGCAGGCATGCAGGGGTCATGGACTTCAGGGCCATTGGGACCCTCTGAACAAGGCATGCATGAGCGCAGCACGGTGCGCTCCCTTGCGGCGCAAACTGGCCTCTTCACGCGCCTGTCAACCCCTAGAGACTGCTACAAGTGCACCCCTCCCTCTCAACCTGCCCCGACCCGAACGGCCTAGACTCTTCGCCATACCCTACACCCCGCTGCAGACCTCCAAGCTCTCTATCCAAGGGGCCAGGCGCGGCGCCGGACGGCCCGCACTCGGGTCTGCTATGATGCGCACACTCGGCCTGGCGCACGGACCCTAGATGTACAGCACCGCCTCCCAGGGGTGCCTGTACAGGCCCTGCTGCAGCCGCTTCTGGTCCAGCGCATGCCCAATCAGCCCGATCGCGCGCGCCAGCACAAACAGGCCGTTCAGGTAGCCGATCTGCACGATCTGCTCGATCTCCGCCTGCGCGCCAGGGCACCCAGCATGGGCGCTCGCTCGCATGCGGTGCACGCCTGCAACGTGCACAGCACGCAGGAGCGCTTCCTGCAAACCGTGCGTCGGGCAAAGGCGCACCAGCCTCCTGCTCATCCAGGCAAGGCTGCTCATGAAACGGGCTTCCTGCTTGCGCTGCATGCGCAGAGGCTGCGGCAGCACGCGCAATTGGAGCCGGCCTCCCCCCCGCATGCGAACAGCGGCTGTGGCAGTGCGGGCGCCGCGCACCGCCGAGAAGAGCGAGGACGAGTGCAGCAGGTCCAGGAACAGCGCGCCGATGCAGCCCTACGCGCCACGCACCCCCTCAGCCCAGCACTCAGTCCATCACTCAATCGCACGGCGGCCAACTGGCCAAATGCACCCCCGTGGACCCGCTGCGCTGACGGCTATTTGTGTTGTGTCGACCCAGCAAGGGGCCCTGCGCAGCAGGGGCTCGGGCACCAGGAATGCGGGGCCCCACACGTCAGGCATGACCCTCTGTGCTGCGCGCGGAGCCCTGCGCGCGCGCGCCGGGGCAGCGGAGACGGGAGGGGAGGGGGGCAGGGGTGCCGCACGTCCACGTTCATGACCAGGTTGGCCGCCTTGGTCAGCGTGTAAGCCTCCACCTTCAGCGCGTAGTCCAGGTAGCGCGTGGACGGGAAGAACTTGCGCGCGTAGCGCTGCAGCAGCTCCACGCGCTTGTCGCGGTTGTCCTGGCGCGCGACGCACCCGAATAAGGGCCGGACGGCCTCGAACTTGTGACCCAGCTCATGCGCGCTGCGGCAGCTCCGCGCGCTCGCCGCGGATGCGCACCCAAATGACGGCCGAATACGATTTTGTGCTGTGACCCGGGGCAGGTGCGCTGCGCTGCGGCCGCTCCGCGCGCTTGTCGTGGAGGGCCCGGCGTGCATTCTGTGAAGCGTGGCGCCCAGGCGCACCTGGCGTCCGCCCCGGGCTCCCAGCTGCCGAGCGCGCAGGCCGGGAGCTGGCGCCCGGTGCCAGGCTGGAGAGAGCGCCGCATGGGGAGCCCCGGCTGGAAGCAGGCCGGGGGCGAGCCGCCGCGCGCATCACGCGAGGCGTCCGCGCCTGTGCCCAGCTCAGCGCGGGCGCGCCGCGGGGGCCGCGCGCGTGCGGGGCCGCGCGCGCGCCTTGCTCTTGATGCGGTGGCCGATGCCGGGGACGCGGATGCCGCTCTTCTTCATGTTCTCCACGTACTCGTCCGCGTCCAGCTTCTTGTCACACGCGTCCTGCCGCCGGCGCCCCAGACTCAGCAGCCGACGATATGTCAGACAATGTCAGCGCCTGGGCGCGTGAATTTAGCAGCACACTATCAGCAGCCCGCCCCACCCGTCACCGCCTCGCTGCGGCACACGCAGGCGCCAGAGAGCACGGCGGCCTGAAGCGCTTGCGCCCACAGCGCGCGTGCTGCACACCGACGTGCTGCACGACGCAGGGCCCTGCGGCGCGGCAAGGGGCGCTGCTTGCTGCGGCTGCCCACCCTGGGCTTGTTCACACGCCGAGCGCCGCCCCGGCCAAGGCGCCGCGGCGCGCCTGGAAGTACCGCGCCGCGTCGTCGATGGCGCCGCCGAAGCGCGGCCCGATGGTCAGCAGCCCGGAGACCAGGCAGGATACCAGGTCCTTGCCCGCGCGCGACGTCACGATCGTGTTGTGCGCGCCTGTGCCGGCGCCGCGCGGGGCCTCGGCGGACGCGCGGGCGGGCGCGGGGCGCCATGCCCGCTGGCGCCCGCAGGTGGCATGCGCGCATGCATGTGCACTGTTCGCATGATGCCTTCCGCGTAAGCACACAGCCGCGCTGCACGAACGTTTGGCTGAGTAGCTCGTTGCGCCTGGCGCGCGTGCGCAGCGGGCGGCCGGGGGCCGGGGCGCGCCCGACACGCAGGGCCCGTGGTCGGCGCACAGCATGACGCACATCTCGATGAAGCGCGTCGCGTACTTGGGCAGCGCGCGCTTGAACCAGAGCAGCGAGATGACGTCGCCGACGCCAAAGTCGCCCTCGATCAGCGCGGACATGGTGACGCCGGCATAGGTCGGCTCCTCGCCGCGGTCGTCGCAGATGGACGACACAACGTTGGTCGGCACGCGCACCTGCGCGCCGCGCGGCGCGCTTCGGCGTGGGAACGCGGGGCGCGCCGCGCTGCGCGGGGCGGGCGAGGCGGCGGCCCAGCCGCGCAGGACGCCGCGCGCGGCGCCTGCAGGCCGTTGCCGCTGGCGCGGCCAGCGCTGGCGCATCGGCAGTGCGTCAGCAAGCCTGCCCCAGGTCAAGCGCTCTGCCCCCGCCACTGCGCCGCGCCAGCAGGGCGGGCAGGCGAAGCTGGCCACGGCGCGCGCCGTGCGTAGGGTAGGGCAGGGTCGGGCGCGCGCGCGCCTTGCCGGCCTTCTTGGCAGCCTCCAGGTCCTGCGGCACAGCGGGCGCGTCCACGTCCGGCCGCGGCGCCAGCGCCCCCTCATCTACCAGGCGCGCGAACGTGTCGCGGATGGTGCCCTCGAACGCCTCAAACGAGGTCGGCACGACCGCGCCGGCCGCCGCAAGCGCCTCGTTCTTTGCCTGCGCGGGGTTGCCATGCTGAGGATTGGGCTACCCCTACTCTACCCTACCGTAACCCTTTCATGCTGAGGCAATTCGCTAACTATGTGGAGCGACGTCGGCAGCGCGGCTCCGGCACTGTACTGGGGCAGCGCAGCGGGCTGCGCGCACAGCGCCGCCAGACGAATGCAGAGGTCCGAGTGAGGCACGCCCATCCGTGGCCCCATGCCAAGGGAGGCCACCGCAGGCCACCGCAGCACCATGGTTTCCAAGCTGCACCGCGGAGGGCAGGCTTGCGCAGCCTGCCAGCGCGGGCGGCCGGGCGGCACCTGCGCCGACTCGGCCTGGCCGCCGCTCTTGGCGCCCGCGTGGCCGAACTGCACCTCGCTCTTGAAGAGCTTGGCGCACGTGCCGCTCACCCAGGCCACCACCGGCTTCGTTATCCGCTTCTGCTTCAGGGCGTCCACCTGCGGCGTGAGCGCGCCTGCCTGAGCTGCGCCTCCTCTCAAATGTAGGTGTAGGGTAGGGTCGGGTCCTATGCACCACTGCTGCCACAAGAATGGGGCCCATCCTTGTGGGATTTGGCATCACTGTGCTGCACTGTGCTGCGCCCCAGGCTGTGGCCGGTTGCAGTACTGCCACAAACTCGCTAACACACTCGGTGACACTGCCCCAATGCGACGACACCCGCTGACACTCACCTGACAGTGCACCACGCTCGCACACGTGCCCGCTGACACGCCGGGTGCGCACACCGGGCGCGCATGGGAGCCAGAGAGCGGGCATGCATGCGCAGAAGCAGGCGTCACTCATCAGGGCAAAGTTGCCTGCCTGCACGCCGTTGGTCCAGGGCCATCCCCACGGGCAGTGCTGGCGGGGCCGGGGGGCGCACCAGGCAGCAGCAGCCGCTGCCCCTGGCCATGGCCGCAGCAAAGAGGGGGCCCGGGGTGCGCACCAGGGAGTACTCGTCGGTGCCGCCCAGCTCGCCGAGCACCACGATGAGCTTGATCTGCGGGATGTTCTCATAGCGCAGGCAGTGGTCGGAGAGCGTGGAGCCCGGGAATACGTCGCCACCAATGGCGATGCCTGCCGCGGCGCGCGCGGCGCGCTGGGAGAGAGCTGCAGGGGAGCTGCATACTCGCATGCTGAAGCGTGGTGTGTGTGCACGCTGCCGCAGGCCACCGCCTGGGCAGCATGCAGGCGCGCTGCGCCGGCCGGAGCGCGACCGGCAGCGCTCCTGGTAACGGGTGCAGGCGTTCGGTTGCGTCGATGACCGGGCGCGCCCTCGTTAGCCGATCCTGAGCGCCGGGCTGCTGGGGCGCCCAGGCGACCCACACGCATGCCGTGCTGCCCAGCATGCCTGCGCTCCCCTGCAGCACGCCTGCGCTCCCGCACGCCCGCCTCCGCGCGTCCCTCCCCATGAAGTACCCCCACATCGTGTTGGGCGGGCAGGCAGATGCGGACCTTCGTAGAGGCCGTCGGTCACGCGCGCGAGCATATTGTACATCTCGTTCGACATCCCGCCGCTCTTGGACACAAAGCCGACCGAGCCCGGCCGGTGCAGCTTGCACGCCACGATGTTCTCCAGCGTGCCCGCGGTGTCGCCAATGCGGAAGGCGCCCGCCTGCGCGCGCGCGCCGCGCTCGCGCGGCTGCGTCGCTCGCGGGGCTGCCATGGCTAGCGTGCCAACGCGGGCAGCATGGCCTGCTGGCTGCCCAGGCGCGGACTGCTCGACGACGCGCGCTCACCCAGAGGACTCGCTATGCGCAGTCGGGCTTGCAGACCGCACGGTCGCTGCGTCTCCAGCAGGACCACCGCGGTCGTGCACACACGCCGCTTGCCGCACGCACGCAACGTGCTGGCAGAGCAGCGCCTGCGAGGCACGGCAGGGCGCAGGCGAACCTGCACGCCGCCGACGGTCGCGGGGCCTAGCAAGACCTTGTTGTGCTGCCGCGCATAGGCTATGAGCTCCTTCGTGTCCGCCCTCCGCGATGGCACGCCCTCCGCGATGATGGCCACCACGCGGATGGTCGGCTGCCGCAGCGCCTCCATGCTGGACTGGAACGCGCTCCGCTGCGCAAGCAGGCGATCGAGCGTGAACACGTGAGAGGCAAGCAGTGTGTGCATGGGAGAGCACGACAGTCCTGACAGCGGGCCGCACCATGCTGGCAAAGTTTATAAATATGTCGGCGCGCGGGTACGCGCGCGCAGCCTCCGACACGCCGCCCTGCACGGGAATGGCGACCTCCTCGCGCCCGAAGAACACTTTTTGAAAGCCGCCCGCGCTGCCCGGCTGTACCACGCACGCCACGGAGGGCGTGGGGCGGCCTGCAGTGGCGCATTGCGCTCCTCGACGGGTGCCGCAGGCGAGCGCAGAGCCGATCAAGTGTTGGGGGCAATTGCGCACCGCACAGGAAGTCAAAGTCGAGCATTCGCTGCACTGGATTGGCTTTCCAATTGTAAAAGATGGCCTGCGACTCTTTACTGAAGAGCTGGCCTGTCATTGTGGCCCCTGCCGCCCCCTGACCGCCTTGCGTCTGAGCCGCTTGCGCGCACGGTCACAGGCGGTTGCAGGGCGGCTCCGTTCCTGCCCGCGCTCTCAACAGTCCCAGCTCATGGCTTTGTGTGTTGATGCTAGACCAAGCAAACGAGCGAGATTGCGGCAGCTGCTCTCTTGCTTGCCAGTCCATGCCAGTCCTCACGCTTGCAGAGAAAGCTTGAACATATGCCACCAATATAGGCTTGTTGTCACAGGCTATCTTTAGACAGAGCTTCAAAGCCTCAGATGATGGTGCTAGCAAGCACCATCACGCGGTCTTTGAGTCGCGCGCTGTAAGTGAAACCGCTCGTTTGCAGTATATAAGGAAGGTAGCACTAATCGCGCAGACAGTGAACGACGTCCCGCGTGGCTGTTAGACAGTGCTGTGAAGCCGCAGAATATGCTGGCGACACTCAATTGGACCGTGGGCTGCTCGCTCGTTGGTGGTTAGGTGAGCAGCAGCTTTGAGGCGGGGATGCTTGCATCTACCGTTCAAAGTTAGCACTCGCTCAACCAACCTGACAAGTGTGCGGCCTACGGACCACCCCTTACCAGTTGCGGCAGCTGAGCAGCCGGCGCGTGCTACCA
>JAABUV010003316.1_pt1 | contig 20614 bp, 20 predicted proteins | sample 5559971 | NCBI WGS metagenome assembly JAABUV01 (sample SAMN10711881, study PRJNA513362) | rock metagenome | isolation source: Antarctica rocks | place: Antarctica: Victoria Land, Knobhead nord | collected 2015-12-19
AATTGCCTCCTGGTTTTGCGCTTCGTTTTTGAGCGTGCGTAGACGATTGAAGAAGGGGACAGGCACTTCACTGAGTGTATGAACGAGTATTGCCTCGGTACAAAACGTTAACTTCCTAGGCACGCTATTAGCGTATGCAGAAAGCTATGGATTCCTTGGCATCGCAATTGTCGCGCCCCCCCCCCCAAATTTACTATTGAATTCAGACATTCTTGACATTCTCAAACCTTCAACGCTCTATTGGAAAATCAATAGAAAAATCAAACCGGTAAATTTGAAGCTGTTCAAACCTTTCACAGTGCTGACATCCTTTTAGCTATGACAGGTCCACTGGCTTCGGCCCTTCGCTCGAAGATACTACGTCTCCTGCTTTTACATTGAATCCTTTCCGCCATCGTCGAAGAGGTTCACTGTCACCGTAACATCGTTTATACTATGCAAGAGAATCTCTTCATGTATGACTCTTCCGTTAGATCTCAGTTTCGTTCGAAGAGCGTCTTTCGAAAGATCTTTCCAGCAGCTGAAGACTTCCTAATTATCTATCTGGAGCAACAGTCATGAGCCATGCAGAAAGAGATGATGTGGTTTCTATGAGAAGAGTGAGGTATACATGTTCATCAATTCACGATATCGAGGATTCTGAAGAAGAGACACTGGAGCAATAAAAAGGAACAGCGTGTGAGCATCAGACAGAACGATGAGCTGCGATTAAACTGGGTTGCCGATCTGTTGCAGCTGACGGCTGAACAGCTTGTCTTCGTCGATGAGACTCTGTTCAACGAGACTACGAGGTGACGTCATCAAGCCTATGCACCAGTTGGTGAGCCAGCTCGCTATCAAGCCTCTAGAAAGAGAGAACATTCCTGAAGCGTTCTTCCGGCGTATATGATCGATGACTATCTACTCTGTATCGGTATTCGTGAAGACTGATTCAACGACGAGGCTTTCTTTCGATGACTAGCAGATGAATTGCTACCTCTATGCAGTCTCTTTCCGGCTTCGAGGAGTGTGATCATCATGGATAACGCCAGCATACACTGTAACGCTCGTATCGAGGAACTCATTACCTCACACGGGTGTGAGATACGATATCTGCCTCCGTATTCGCCGGATTTCAACCCCATCGAGCTCAGTTTTAGTGTTTTGAAGGCCTGGGTCAGAAGGCACTTTCATGAAATATGGCCCAGCTTCGAGGGCTCCTTCGATGAGTTTCTGCACTATGCAGTAGCTAGAAGTCGCTGTGACCGGTTTCCAAGGCAGCATTTCAAGCATAGCGCCGGTGATTATATCTTTGAGGCGAATATTAGGACGTTGGAGCGCGAATTGAAGGCGGGTAATATAGATTTCGAAGGATATTAGCAGTGTACTAGATCTGAATAGCTTCATATTTACCTGTTTGATTGATTTTTCTAACGCGAAAACAGGCCTTGAAGGTTCGAAGATATCAAGAATGTCTGAATTCAATAGTAAATTTGGGGGGGGGGCGCGACAATTGCGATGCCAAGGAATCCATAGCTTTCTGCATACGCTAATACTAGTAGGTTCCTCCGAGTTCTTATCGATAAACCTTACGTTGTCTCCGTAGGGCTCGGAGCTACTACGATCGGGTCTCTCTCACAGAAGAGCTGTACAATGTTCTTTGAAATGAACCAATGGTTGACCGAATCATCACACCATAGCAGCTGTTCCCTGGGAACCATCGTCAGCGATCACCCAGCACTTCACCGAGTCTGAGAGCTGTAAGACTCCCACGTGCTCCATAGGGTTGAGGGGGCGCAGTCGAGTCCATCCCCATCAGACGAAAGCCCCCAGAGCTGTGCATGCTCCTCTAGTATCAACATAACACCCATAAAGATATCGAGCAGCTGTACATCTTTGTACCGCAGTAGTACACAACGATAATGAGACTCTGTGTCCCACCCATCTAATACTAACCCACCCCAATCTCTTCTAAACCCCCAAGACATAATTCAATATGTACCGCAAACCCTCCGGCCGCCTGTCCTTCTCCTTCAACCGCCTTATCACCAACGCCGTCCCCAACTTCGCCAACGATGGCGGCGCCTCAGACGCCGATCTCACCCCCAAACAGCAAGACAACCTGTTCCGATGGCAGCTTTACCAGCCAGATCCAAAGGTCCTTAACGAACAAAGCTTCTACCTGGCTGGCATTGTTGGTATGCTCCCAAACCGCGCACCGTCAATCATTTATCTCTAGTAATAAAGAGCTGAGCTCCTGATCAAAGAAAATCCATCCCAATCCCCCCGCATCCTCTCCTCCCTCAAAAAGCACTCCATTCTCATCCCCACATCCCCTTACATCCAAACCTCCCTCATCACAAAGCAGCTCCCGCATCAACTCCCCTTCCTCTCCATCCACCGCCAACGCGCCCTAATCGGCCTCTTGTTCTTCTGGGAAGAAGAGCTCGTACGGTGGCGCCTTCTCGAGGACGAGGAGGCTGATATTGTAAAACTAGTCAGTGACCTGGGGGAGGATGATGAGGGTTTGCAGGTAGCGCTGGGGGTGGTTAGGAAGAAGATGAGGGTGCCGCCGGCGGGGAGGGGAGAGGAGAGGGGGGAGTTGCCAGGGTATGGAGAGGGTGGGGGGAGTGTGGGGGTGCTGGGCGGTCCGGCGTTGCAGGAAAGACAGACGAGGCCGTCGGCGCGGGTGATGAGGAGGGAGCGGGCTGGGGAGAGGGCTGCTGAGAGGGCTGCTCTGAGAGAAGTAACAGCGGGTGCGGGCGAGGCGTAATCTTCGCTTTAGGGGCCTGAGGGTATAAGGATGGAGTAAACGGGTTCAGATAATATAAGAAACGCGAACGAGGAATAATGATTATGTATGTTGTCACGGGATTAAAGAAGCTAGGTTTAGGGGGAAATGTTGAAGACGCAAGGATTATGTTCATGAGGATAAAGGAGCCATTAAAGCAATTATATTCATATCCCATTCAACTCTGCATATGCAACATGACGCTCATCAATGATGCCACAAACATATCCCCATATCCACGCTATGCTGCCGACCTTTAGAAGTGCAAGTGCCAACAACGAGGAAAACAGAGCTTCACACGTAAGCCCCAAAAACACACAATACTCAAGTAAATCGAGATCGCTTGCCGCCTCCACTGAACCCATCTTTCCCATCTCCTAAACTGCCAATATCGAAGAAATCCCCAAATTGTATCCTCCTCTTGGATCCCGCACCTGAACCTATCGACCGTGTAGTAGTAGCTGATCTTGTGTTGTGCCTGCTCGTATGGTTTCCGTTTCGATGAGGGGTTCTGGAACCTCGTGGAACCACCTCAACTCGAACGGCTGGCGTGGATATCGTTCCTGGGGGTTGTGGCTGCACGTCTGACGGCGAAGGACTGGTATTTGCTGGATCGGTGGTTTGCATGTCGATATCCTGAGGATATGGGATGGATGAGCGGAATGAGAAGACCTCCGATTTCGGGGTAGCGCTGACTTGAGTTTGCGTAGGCTCTGATGTCGGTCGTGGAACAGCGGCTGTCCGTGCTGGTGAGGTCGACCGTGAAGGATGGCGTTCTTGTAATGTTTCTCGACTTTCCTTACGTCGAACCGCAGGAGAGCTGCTTCTAGCCCGCTTTTCTGTTTCCCCTCGCTCATCGTCGGTGTCGCTACCAGCAGGGGGCGGTAGACTGCCGTCTAAGCGTTCTGTAGCCCACTGCCGGACTCTCCAACCCTCGCCATCCCCTAAACCTAGGTTTTTCTTATCAAGGAAGGCGAGAACGTCATCGAGTGCATCTTGATATCCCGCTTGACGTGCTCGAGTTTGATCAGATGCGGCTGTCTTGTAGAGATTCGTCACAGATAGAGCTGCGGTCCTGAAGGCTTGGATGAGCTGTTCGGGCGGTTGGGCCGGTCGTTGCTTTGGCGACTTTGGTAAAGATTTGTTAAGACTTCTCATCGAATCCATAGTTTAACTTAAGCCTGCGATGATAATATTCTCGGTGCTTGTGTACCGTTCGGCTAGAGGGGGCGGGAGGTAGAAGGAGGTATGATCTTGTAATCAGGAAGATGCGGAGCGATGACCTTCTATAGAAAATGCGGAAGGTGTTCGGAGCGTAACGCCTGGAAGATGCTTGATCCAGAGTGTAAAGTATTCTGCCAAGAGAGTGACAAAGCAACTGTAACAGCACCTTCACAGATCAAATGATTGTGTTTGAGGCTTGATTGCTGACTTCTTTAGGAATGGAATAAGTCGTAACAAGATCGAGGTGGCCCCGCCGAAGTGGGCCCTAGCGCCGGAGCCGGCGCCTTATGTAATCGCGTCGGAGGGCTTTGGTGCTTGGTACCGTACTCTAATAGTTAATTACGCGAAACATTTCCACTACCTTAAACGCCCTAACCACTACATCACAGCCAGACAAGCTCCAATACGTTTACAACGTACAAGAAGTCCACCGAAGAAACAAAGCACCATCTCCTGCAGCTTCGACAATTTCTCCGAACTTAAACGCGCTGGTACACCAGAAATACAGTCTTGCTGTACAACCCAGCCAAGGGCCTTACTCCCCCAGGCTCTTAGAGGATGGCTCCCTCCAAAGTTGGCCGGCCCAAGTCTACCAGGACATCGTCAGACACGTCCATGACTGACGTAAACAATAACACCAACGGTCGAAAGTCCGCAAATCATGAGGAAGATATGGCGGTACTTTCCCCAGTTCCTTCCCCGTCCTACGTGTTTCTATATTAGACATAAGATCCAGTGATTGGCCAAGGCCTTGCTGACTATTATATTCATAGAACAATCAAGAAACGCCAGATTACTCCGTATGTGTTTATTTCCTGGCTTTGCAAAATTGCTTTTATCCCCAAATGCTTACATGCCTCCCAGGATTCCGATACAAACCCAAATACAACTGCTAGCAGTGTAGCGGGCGATACTATGCAACACGATGGTCGTAAGCGAAGGTCAGAAGCAACACAGCTACGGAAAAGCGTGTTCGGGAAGAAACATAACCGACTTGATGAATCAAAGGTGGGGCATCTTCTATTGAACGACCTGCTATTACAAGACTTATACTAATACATCCACATCATCATAGGAAGACGATTCCATTCGACGATTTCGCTACCTTCTAGGACTTACGGATCTATTCCGCCACTTTATAGATGCCAGTCCAAACCCTCGCATCAAAGAGATCATGGCCGAAATCGACCGTCAGAACGATGAAGAGGCAGTTAAGGGCAAGAAAGGTCATGCGAGAAAAGGCGGTGCTGCAGCGGAGCGGCGAAGAAGGACAGAGCAAGAAGAGGATGCTGAGCTGCTCAAAGACGAGAAACGCGGGGGGCAAGCTGAAACCATCTTCCGCGAGTCTCCAGCCTTTATCAAAAATGGTGAGATGCGTGATTATCAGGTACAGGGCCTGAATTGGCTGGTATCGCTGCACGAAAACGGTATCTCAGGTATTTTAGCGGACGAGATGGGTCTAGGCAAGACACTGCAGACCATCGCATTCCTTGGCTACCTTCGACATATTTCCAACATCACAGGGCCCCATCTAATCGTTGTACCAAAGTCAACGCTGGATAACTGGAAGCGCGAGTTCACAATGTGGACACCGGAAGTAGATGTTTTGATACTTCAGGGTGCCAAAGACGACCGGCACCAGTTAATCAATGACCGACTGATCGATGAGAAATTCGATGTTTGTATAACGAGCTACGAGATGATTCTCCGAGAGAAGACCCATTTGAAACGATTCGCCTGGGAATATATTATCATTGATGAAGCTCACCGTATCAAGAACGAAGAATCCTCTCTAGCTCAAATCATTCGTCTCTTTACATCCCGAAATCGGTTGCTGATTACGGGCACACCTCTTCAGAACAACCTACACGAACTTTGGGCATTGCTGAACTTTTTACTGCCGGATGTTTTTGGCGATTCCGAAGCTTTCGACTCCTGGTTTTCGAGCCAGAGTGCGGATCAAGACACTGTCGTTCAGCAGTTGCACAGAGTACTTCGACCCTTCCTTCTACGGAGAGTGAAGAGCGACGTGGAGAAGAGTTTACTGCCAAAGAAAGAAGTAAACTTGTACATTGGTATGTCAGATATGCAAGTCAAATGGTATAAGAAGATCCTTGAAAAAGACATTGATGCTGTCAACGGTGCTGCTGGAAAGCGCGAGTCCAAAACTCGTTTGTTGAATATTGTCATGCAATTACGAAAATGTTGCAACCATCCTTATCTTTTCGAAGGGGCTGAGCCGGGTCCTCCATATACGACCGACGAGCACCTGATCTATAACGCGGGAAAGATGCTTATGCTCGACAAGATCTTGGTACGGATGAAGAGACAAGGCAGTAGAGTCCTCATCTTCTCTCAGATGAGCAGAGTACTTGATATTCTTGAGGATTACTGTGTGTTCCGAGAGCACAAGTACTGCAGAATTGACGGTTCAACTGCGCACGAAGACCGCATCGCTGCAATTGACGATTATAACAAGCCAGGCTCCGAGAAGTTCGTATTTCTTCTTACCACCCGAGCTGGTGGTCTGGGCATCAACCTTACGAGTGCCGACATCGTCATTCTTTTCGATAGCGACTGGAATCCCCAAGCAGATTTACAAGCGATGGATCGTGCACATCGAATAGGGCAGACTAAGCAGGTTGTGGTTTTTCGTTTCGTTACTGAGCAGGCAATCGAAGAAAAGGTCTTGGAACGAGCAGCGCAAAAGCTTCGGTTAGATCAGCTGGTGATTCAACAAGGGCGAGCACAGCAGGCTGCAAAAGCAGCTGCCTCGAAAGATGACCTGTTGAACATGATCCAACACGGCGCTGAGAAGGTGTTCAAGACCGATGGCGCAACAGGTGTGCTGGGCAGCAAGTCCGATCTCACGGACGACGACATCGACGCGATCTTAAAACATGGTGAAGAACGAACCGCAGCGCTCAATGCAAGATACGAAAAACTTGGTATTGATGACCTGCAAAAGTTCTCTTCAGAAAATGCCTACGAGTGGAATGGCGAAGATTTCACGAAAGCCGCGAAGAAAGAAATTGGTGTAGCTTGGATCAATCCGTCTAAGCGTGAGCGCAAGGAACAGTCGTATTCCATGGACAAATACTACAGACAAGCCTTATCTACAGGCGGAAGAACAGCGGACAACAAACCCAAAGCACCACGCGCGCCAAAGCAAGTCCAGGTACACGACTACCAATTCTTTCCCTCCAAGCTTCGCGACCTGCAAGACCGAGAAACTGCCTATTTCCGCAAGGAGATCGGCTACAAAGTCCCTCTGGGTGATCGAGAAGATATGGATGAGAGCGATAAAGAAGCCGAGCGCGCCCTTGAACAGCAGGAAATTGACGATGCCACCCCCTTAAGTGAAGCCGAACAAGAAGAGAAAGCTCGCATGTCGGACCAAGGATTTGCCTATTGGAACCGCCGTGATTTCCAGCAGTTCATCAACGGTTCTGCGAAGCACGGTCGCTATAACTACCGAGACATCGCCACAGAAGTAGATGGTAAGGATGAAAAAGAAGTAGCGGAATACGCGAAAGTGTTCTGGAAGCGCTTCACGGATATCCAAGACTATCCCAAGTATATATCTACTATCGAAGCTGGTGAAGAAAAATCAAGGAAGCTGGACCATCAGCGGAGAATGCTGAAGCGGAAAATGGAGATGTATCGCGTACCCTTGCAGCAGCTCAAACTCAATTACTCCGTCTCCACAACAAACAAAAAGGTCTACACCGAGGAAGAAGACCGTTTCTTACTCGTCATGCTCGACCGTCTTGGTGTTGACGGTGAGAACATCTATGAGCGCATCAGAGACGAGATCCGCGAGAGTCCATTATTTAGATTCGATTGGTTTTTCCTTAGTCGTACACCAGTGGAGATTGGGCGACGGTGCGCTACTCTACTGACAACGGTGGCGAGAGAGTTCGAGGCCGGCGATGGAAAGACCGTTAATGGGAACGGGGTTGGGAAGGGAAGGGCGAGGGAAGAGACAGAGGAAGAGGAAGAGGATTTGACGCCGGCGCGGAAGAAGGCGAAGAATGGTGTCAAGGTAGATCCTTTTCCTTGGTTGTGGCCAATTGGACGGCAGAGCTGACACGAAGGGCATAGAACAAGCAGCTCGATTCTGTGAAGAACGGAAGCAAGGCCACCACGACACAGACATCCAGGGCAGGGAGCGTGACTTCGAACGGCTCTGCAACCAAGCCTAAGGGAAAAGGGAAGAAGAAATGAGTGCCATGTTCTTGAACGCATTTTTCATTTTCACTAAGCGCGGATTGGCGCAGGCAGCTATGAGGCATGGGAGGGCTGGGGCGTTTACTGGCTTGGGCGTTGCTGGTAGATCTGAAGCTATCCATGATTTCTAGAGCTGCTGTTTGATGATTTGCAGGGGCAAGGAGGACTTGCTATGGTTTGCTAGATGTACAATAGCAGGGTAGAGGCCTGAGGGGTTGAGGATACGACACGCTATTGGGGATGGGCGACGATGGATAAGCGAACGATTTCAGAAGGACCTCTGACATCATGCTTCTGTGGCCATCGTGGGTAGCGATAGTCTTAACTGGTGAGGTGATGGCTATTCATGAGATCAAACATCAAGATTATTAGCCTTTGCTGTTATGATGTACAACATGATACAAGAAGTCGGTATATACACTTCAATCATAAGAGGATAAAATATGTTGTCGTGACCTCTTCCTCGATGCTTAGATAGAAACGGGGATGTGCTGGGAAAGTATGTAGAAGGGTTCTTTAGAAGTCGGATTGCTAATTCTAGTCATGATTCAAGTAGTAGATCGTACCTAGCTGCATAGATATCAAATACAAGCGAACCCGAACTGTGCATATCGCTGCAGCGATGATTCCAGCAGCCAGGTCGTTGGAACCCCATTTTAAGAGCCCAGTCCGAGCGCGTGCACCTCATCCAAAGCTCGAACACCTTGCTACGCTGAGCAGCTGACGGTATTTGGAAAGTGAAAAACGCAATAGAAGATAAGGGTCAGTGAATTAGACTGGGGAGAGGAATTGGGAGAAGAGCGTTCCAACCCAGAAGGATTTGGATTCTTTATCCTCCATAGCTCACGTTTCTATTTTTTAGGAGACTTGACTTTTTAAACCTAAGAATATTGTTCCCTCGACTCTTACCTTTTGCATCGTGGGAAGAATTCGTGTAAAAGAGATGCCAACAGGAATAGAAGGAAGAACCGAATGATTCTCTTATGACCATAGATTTCTTTATCGACCTGTTCGACTGACATTTAGAGAGCTTAGCAAGACCGTTGCAGTGGAAACATAAAGAGGTTTGTGTCAGGGGATGTGTTCATGCGTGCGTATCCGGGAAATTTCCTCGGCAATGTGTCAATAAGAGTTGGGAATGTTTTGTCTAGGTTGAAGTGGTTTGTAAAAACATCACGTCCAAGACGATTGGGTATGTTCTTTGGATAACTGGAACTAACCTCTTACCATTCGTCGCCCAGGTCATCATTTCGCTTTCCAAGAATAATCGTAATGTCCCGCCTCGAAGCCTTAGATTCCGAGTCGAATCAGGCATAGACTAAGCATTTGACTGACTGTTAATCAGGTCTCATATTTGGGGCGGCCTCACTAATCAGGATGTTGTGCCAAAAGTGTTCTTAACGGCGTTCTCCTGTTTCGTATTACGATTCTTTTTCTTAGCTTTGAGCACCCAGTTGAAAAGAAGATAGCATCCATCAACTTCCCTCGCCAAATTTGTACAGTCAAAGACGTTGTTTCGGGCGTCATAGGAGAATCGTGTTGCAAATTGAGCTGACGGTCATGAGGTTCATGCAATCGTTATCTTACGCTGTGAACACGCAATACTCAAGATTGCCAGCAATTTGCCTTCTAACACCTTGCTTCTACACCCTTCCGACTCACAGTCAAGTACTTTACACCCTTGTAGGGCTTGACTCCTTCTCCAAGTCCTCTGCTTTTGCGCGTATCCACAATGAGCCCATCTACTTTGATCCCACTGGCCAACCATCCCTTCACGCTGAAGCTCACAGAAGCGGAGGAAGGCATTAAAGGGATATTCCGTTGGACAACTCGTACGTCTCGCTGCTCCTGCTGCTCATTGGTCGAAGGCCGCTTGGTAGGCTCCAGTAGTGAACTCTGATACGTTTCTTCTTTGTCATCGTAATCTCCGCTTTTAGCGTCATGGTGGAAGCCATTCGTCACTCCATCCTCGTCGTTACGCAGGGGACCAACAACCGTACAACGAAGTGTGGCACTTCCTGCAACGGCCGCTTCTTTGGTTGGTATGCGCCATTCCATAGTGTTCTCAGCCGGAATAAAGAACGCCTCGCCTCGACTCGCATGTATGTCGTTGATATTTCTCACAGTCGCGGGAATAGGAATAGTAACAACTACATCTTGAATCACAGGCGCGGAAGAACCACCTCCAAATACTGGGGTAGACCTTCCAGAAGACCTTGAGCCAAGGGGAGGCCGCAAAGTAGTAGAAGATGAGGACCCTGAGAAAGTGCTAGATAGTATTAAGCGAGCTTCGAAGTCTGCTCCGGTGGGGCCTAGTGATTTTGAAATCTCGATAGAGACTGGAAGTTGTAAATTTGCATTTGACCAGGATTTGAGATCAGGATATGAAGGTAAGAGATTCACTTCATAACCAGCGAGAACAAACTTGCCATCTGGAGGTACAAAGCTCAGTTCTCCCGGCCGGTCTTTCCATCTCGCGAGTCGCACACACGGATGGAAGACAGGCAATTCAATGGCTTTTTCCAGGCCTAGCTTTCCGCCCGACGCAGAGAGGGTCAGAAGAAGGTCAGGTACACCAGATATCTTAGATGTAAATGCTATAGAGCCATTTGCAAAAGCTGCCAGCGGCCGACCAGAGGGTGCCAACGTCACCGATAACGTCTCTACTATATCAACATAGAGCTCATTACTCGTATGACGGACATTGGCGCGGCGCCAAGGGATAGCGGGACCATTGTTGGTAGGATTGAGACTCAGTTGTTGCTTCAGGCCACCGGACGGTAAAAGAGCTGGTGATGATCTTCCAAGGAGTCTCGACTTAGCCTCAAACTCGTGACTCTAGTAATCAAAGATCTATCATACCCAGGCAAACCTACACCACCTAGTAGTTTTCCCATCCATCCTGGTATGTCAACGTCATCTCTCAAGGCGTTTGGCTCGGTGTTGCACACGCTTCCAGCATCGCACATTTCACCCAAAAGCTGAGCGGCCACATCATAAGACCCTTCTATCTTGCTCGCCAACAAAGGTGCTCCAATGAATTCCTCCAGAACATCGATGATCCGGTGAAGAAATTCAAGGACGAACAAGGGTTCGGTATCCGTCGAGACAGGAGACAGAAAGAGGAGATTCGAGTGGACAAGAGAGAACAAAACGGTCGGTGGGTTAATGTTTGATAGGTGTATCAGGGAGGCTCGTGGGACGGGGTGAGCAAGGTAGAGGGGCAGCACAACGCGGGCAGAGGCTGGTCGAGAACGGTAGACATGCTCAAGGATGCAATCACTGAATATTCATTGTCAGTATTTGAAGCTAATGATTGTCTATTAGTCGGAAGCCTACTCATGCTGGTCGTAGATGTAAAGTGCCTCGATGGCATTGCTCATCATGGTTCGAACATGATCTGTTGATAACAGGGTTCAGCAGGGAGATGTCGTTCTGCCACGCAGATAGCCAGTCGGAGTGCGGGAGCGCTAAGGCGGTCAAAGCTTTCCACGTTTCTTCTTCGGATCTCTAAAAGGTCACCCTTTCAACTTTTACTTGTGAACATGAGTACGAAGAGCCTTCTGCAGAAGTGATGCACTTCACTCATGGCTCAGGATCCGCAGAGAGCACCTAATGCCTCACTCATCAAACTTGAACGGCCAGAGAAGCTACAAACAGTGCTAGAGCAGGACAAGCAAGATGACTGCCTCTCTTGTAGGCTCATCGGTACGGCGAACTTCCGAACCTCTATTCTATAAATTCTTAACCGTTACGCTTAGGGGCATCTGCATTCATCGGTCTTGGAGGTTACAGCTATTTTTCTGGCAAATTTCAGCTGCAGCAACAGGAGGCCAAGATCTTGAAGAGCGGTACTAGGTTTGGCATGAGGTCACGGCATGCTGGTATCACGAGCATCTCTTTGGCACTTGTAGGGATGGGGTTATGGCGTTTGGTGAATTGAGAAATGGTCCTAAGAGTACGGCAGCACAACCAGCAAGGTTGACATGGAAGTCAGGAGGCACGAATGGAGCTTAGATGCAACAAATGAATAGGACATGGCCACATAGCCAGGATAGGTACGCAGTTCAAAGAGGAGAGGCTTAGGATGAGGGGATTGGTCCAGCAAAAAGTGCTCACGCTGGACGGAGGCTTCGAAAGGCCGAGACCATTACTACATTTCATGAACCTCCTCAAATCCGTTCTCCAGCAGTGCTATCAAGTCATCCAACCTGTCAATCCATAAGCCCGTGTATTCATGCTCTTTCAATGTTTGATTGACATCATTAGCGAGCAGAACAGTTGCTGTTCCGGCCTTGTAGCCCGCCGTCATGTCATCTACTGAATCTCCGACCTTTATGAAGCCTTGGCATTAGCAAGACAGGTCTCGTCAAATAACACTCTTATAGACCAGTCTTCGAATGGGGTGTTATTACGGGCTCACAGACCATAATCAGACTATCTGCTCCATCATTGAGATCCCATCGCTCAGCTATGTGCAAAATGCCCGCTGGATGTGGTTTTGGAGGCCGAAAATCCCGTGTGACAATTGGTGCAAAAGTTTTTCCTGGGAGGAAGTTTTGCAACAGGTGCATGACGGGGGCACTACGTATACACAAGCCATCAACAATTCCAGTCAATGAAACTCGTGCATAATTTGTATCTGAGGAATATCTTAAATGTACAAGACCGTACAAACTTGCAGGATTTTAAGTTTGACTCACTCAAAGTTCCTAGTACACAGCCCCATCCTCAGACCCCTAGACTCCAGATACTCTATTAGTGGCAACAGGCCTGGTTGTGCCTCCTGCTGAATCATAGCTCTGGCCTCAATGGCGCGGATACTAGCGAGAGCGGCGCTTTGCTCTTCAGGGGGAAGGGAGTAGACATGGTCAAGAATGTCGGTTGCTTTGGTGATTGATAGAGCGGCTCTACAGATGGAAAAAAGTATTAGAAAGGAGACTCAAAAGGTACGGGAGAGGGCGTAAGACCTCATCTCTCCGAACATGTACGTTTGAGGTTTGCTGAAGAAGCCATCAGCATCTTAATCTAGAGCTAGAATTTATAAAGAAGCACTGGTGAGTGAGATGATGTACAAAGTTCCAGAGCCGTAGACTAGATACCAGATTCCAGAAGCTTCACCCATTGAGCAACAAAAAAGACAGGCAAGATGATTGGAACCCTTTTCCCTTTCGTATAGAAAAATATAGTGGATATAGATTGGGGGTCAACATGGACTGCAGCGAAGTTGGACTGACGGAGCAAGACGATGCAAAATAAAGCTCGTACCACAGCGTTCCATCCACGTCAAACACAATGCCTTTGAGCTTCGGAGCATCAGAGTGCTTGCCCTTCTCCGGATGTAATGGGGCAAATAGCTTGGGAGGCCTAGCTCTTTGTGACATGTCTCTGACAGAAATCCTGAGATGCGGGTTTCTACCAATACGAGCAAGCCGCTGGCGGCATATGCTATGATTCATAAATCAATACCCAGTTTGGGGAGATTTGACGCTCACATACAAAGTACAAAGTACATGGATATCTACAAGGCTAGGGCTAGTGTTCCCGATCCTTAATCGGGCGAACTGTCAACACCATTCATATCCTCAACTTCTTCGCGTTTCCTTTGAATCTCCCTGGTGCCTGAACAAGAACGCGAGCCTCCTCTCTGATCGGTTTTGCCTTCAGCATTGCCTCAATTACACTAACTCCATCCGGCAGCTGGTCCAACTGCTCCCTCTGCCTTTCTCCCAAACGCTTCTGCTGCCTTTCAGCTTCAAGCTGCTGCTTTCTCTCCGGTGTCAACTTCCACTCTTCCGGGAATACCATTTTCGGTTTGTATTTGTGATGTCTAAAATCGAGTGGTATGTCCTCGTACATATCTGTGCTGTCTTTCGCCTCCGCCATCAACGTATCTACCAAATCACCAAGGTAGCGCTTGTTTTGAGCTTGTGTCTCGAACGTTTCACTGCTCATTTTTACGACGTCGGTTTCGGGGTTGTAGCGCACGCCAACGAGCTTTATGAGCTTAATGCGCTGCGCTTCTGTCAAGCCTGGGAGATCACGGGTGCAAAATTCGAGAACGATTTTGTTCGCTGCTGGATGGGTTTCGCCCATATAGGTTGTATAGCGGAAGCGGAGTGGCTGGTCTTTGGTTGGTGGTTTAAAGGGTTTAGCTAGTTCTAAGAGACGGAAGTCAGTTTTAATCGTTTAGGCCGGGAAGAGGATTGGTAGAAACATACTACTTAGCAGTGGCATTTCCCAAGCTGCAATTCTAGCATACTCTCTAAACTCTCTATGCTGTTCAAGTTGTCCATGAGCCAACGAGCTAATATCATCCCCATCGAACTCCTCATCCTCCCCAGTATCCTGCGGATCCACCTCCCCCATCGCGAACAAACCAGGCTTAATCTTTTCGGGCAAATCTAACGACTCCATGGATTTCGTTAGAGTTTGTAAATTGTACGCTGCTTGAGAAGTTTGGGCGTTTAGATCCGACACAACTTCAGGAGATGTCATGTGCTCATCGAGTTTGTGGGCGACTTGTTCAAATTTGATTTTCTCTTCCGGCGATAGTGTTTCATAATAGGTACGGCCTTCATGGTCAAGACTTGAAAGGAAATCGAAGGGTTTTGTTTCAGCGGATGGTTCTGAATCGTCATTTTGGCGGTAGATTTTTTTGGTGTGGAGAGCTCTAGAGGGAACGATGAGTGGTAGGACTTTCTTGCGCGACGGTATTCGAGGAGTGTATCGAAGAGCGAGGTAACCCAATCTGCTGATTGACGCCGCCATTCAAGGATGCAATTGTTCCGGCTAATGAATGTTCATGCTGTTGTTGGGCAGATCTCTTGTACGTTGACCATATACGGCATATGTGCACTTCTTTAATTCCGCCGCAGGAACTCCCGCATCCTTCACAGCGCATACGTTATGGTCATGTCAGAAATACAGCAGCTACAACGTGCTCGGAAAGTTTGCTTCGTCACGATTGGAGCTACCGCGGCTTTTGATTCTTTGATTAAAGCAGCTCTAAGCCCACCCTTTCTGGGAGCACTACAAGCTTCCGGCTACACAGACTTAGTATTACAGCATGGGGAAGAGGGAAGAGCCATCTTAGAGGACTTTGATGCAACTGATTGGATTGATATTAAAGCAACATACGGGCTTACAATCAGCGGTTTTGACTTCAAGAAGCAAGGCCTGGGACAGGAAATGAGTGCTGCAAAAGGACAAAACGGCGGAGCAGAGGGCGTTGTTATCAGTCATGCTGGCTCAGGCACAATCCTCGCTGCTCTAAGAATCGCAGTCCCCATCGTCGTCGTACCCAACCCGGACCTCTTAGACAACCACCAAGTCGAGCTTGCAGAAGCACTAGCGGCTCAGGGGTATGTTGTTCATGGACGTTTGGAGTAAGTCCTTGCTACATCTCAAGCGGGTTTTCACACCATTAACCCTTTTTCAAGTGACCTACCAACAGCAATCCGCCAAGCAGAATATCTTCGAGACAAACAGCATGCCTGGCCCCCTGATAATAAAGAATCTGATCCCTCTGGTAGAGGGCTAGCAGGGGTGATGGATGACGAGATGGGCTTTGTCGACTAGGCTGATATCTGAGCAAAGAGCTCCAAGGACAATCATTCGAAGACTGTTGACAGGTGGAGGGTTTGGAACACGTCTGTCTGGTGAGGGACTCGCAATCTTCATTGATCCACGGGACTTGATCAAGTCTAGTCAAAGCCCCAGTGACGACCGTCCACCATCCATGCCGACTTTCATTCCAGACATCCACAGCTGCATCGAACGGGCAACCATCAGTCGGTGTCAAGCTTACCAAACCAAGCTTGCAAATAGCCTGTATTGATCGGACTTTGGGTCAAACACACGGTTATCGTGTGCTTCCAACCCTCAAGCACAATCACATCTCCCAAGAACCGGGGAAAAATTCTTAGAAAGAGAAGAAGCATGTTTCAGAAGCCGTTACCAACGTCTTTCGTAACTTTCAGCACATGCGTCGAATCCATACCACCTACCACAGCGAAGGCAACAACAAGATCCAGCGGAACAAGCCAGAGCTTGACCTTAGATTTTCGTCAACAAGCCAGAACCAAGCGATCATCGTACGCACTAGAACTATTCTAGGGAGGTTCTCGCATTGGAAAAGTATTTGGTTAATGATTTGGATATCCTAAGAGTGTAATAAACAGCCCATCCGTACGGAGAAGTGTTTATCTTGGAAACTACTGTTTTAATTCTTGGTAGCTCTCTGTATGGTCACCCACGCCTTGTCTAAATAGAAATGAAGAAAATAACAGACCTTGTTCTTCAGTAATGGCTTCTTAGAGACCAATATCTCCATTCTTCCTCTTCAGTAATTCGCTTCTCAACCCTCATGTTGCAATAGAAACAGAGAAAATAAAAAACCAAATCCACAAGTAAAAATCCCCCTCTCCACCCTCCCCATCTCAAGCCCTCCTCCCCATTTCAACCTTCCCGTCTATCTCCGCCCTCCTACCAACCACACTCCCATCCCCTTCTATACCCCAAAATCAACCAGCAAATCCTCCTCCTTCCCAAGCACCTTCGCCCCTGGCGTCCCTTTCCCCTTAACCCCTGCTTTCCCCTTAGGACTCTTGCTCTTCGGGTTCTTCCAGGTAGAAGGGTTCTTACCGGCCGTGCACTTTGCGTTGCCCTTGCCAGGTGGCGAGGGGGAGGTCTTTGCTTGGAAGGTGGCGGCGTTGATGGTGGGGTTGGGGTTACCGTTGCCGTTGCCGTTGCCGTTACCGTTGCCGTTGCTGTTTCCGTTTCCATCGGCATACCCGCTTACGCATTTCTTCCCCGAGGCTCCATTGCTACCAACCGCTTCTCGTTTAGCCTTCTCTGCGGCTAGTTTTTCCTTCGCCATCCAGTCATCGCTAACATGGCGCCTCGGCTTCTCTTCTTTTGGGTTCTGCACAAATGGCGATTCGCCGGGTGCGATGAAGAAGCGGCGGTGCATGGGGTTCGGGCTTGCGGGCTTGACGCATTTTGGCTTCTCGGTATTGACCAAGGTGCTGGGGCTAGCGGATGCGGTGAAAGATTCAGCGGTGCTGGACTGTGCCGTACTGTCTGATTTAGCCACGTAGGCTACAGACTCCGAATCCGAACCCTTGGTTGGCGACACGGACGGAGGCGACGGTGTGAGAGGCTTGATCCTATCAACCGGACGCGCTATTTTTGGCGCTTCGTTGATTTCGAGACGAGCGAGATGTTGAGCGGTGGAGGGAATGTGAGGTTTCGAGGGTTCGGAGGTTAGGGGCAGGGGTTGCTGCATTTTGGCAGCAGCTAGATTAGCGATAGCAGAGGGAGTGTTTGGTGGCGCTATATACATATTGGCTGCGGTGGGGGCGGCGGCAGCAGTATTGGTGGGTGCCATGTATGTATTGGCAATATTAGTAGGCGAAGGCGTATACGTAGGATGTGACGAAGGCGAATATGGAGCAGGGAAAGGAGAGTGCTGCGCAGCAAGATTACTGGCATGGTAGCCTGGAGAGCAAGCAGCTGGGAAGTTTTTTTGCTGGCCAGTAAGGGGCAGGAAGCGCTGCTGTGGCTGATTATAGGTTTGGCCATGACCATGGCTATGCTGACCAAAGCCATTCGGTACCCTAGAGGGAGCTTTTCGAACCTGCTGGTTCAAAGATGCTTCTCGTTCAATCGGAGCTCTCCATGATTGCTCGATCGCAGCTGGTTTCTCCGGTTGCCAATTATATCCATACTGCTTTATATGCCAGTCTGGCCTCGTCCGGATACCAATGTCATTCAGCGTCTTCTGGTCCGGCATTTCGTGCTTGTAGAGGCAGCCTTGCTGCTGATAGTGACAGTCGCCAGTCTTGAGGTAGTAGGTGCAATAGATCTTCTTGCCGTATATACCGGAGGCAGCGGTGGCTTGGGTGCGAGGCGGTGAGGTGGCGGTGGGCGCAGGTGGGGATCGCTCTTGGCCCGGAGCAATATGCTGCTCGTTCGCAGCGACTACCGAGTCTATGACAGCCTTGTAATTCTTAGCACAAAAGATTCTTTCTTTGGGAAGTAAATGAAAAATATATACTTGAGTGTTGTTGACTGTTTGGACGCCTTGACGCCAGTTCTCGATATCATTTGGCCCTGAGATACCTATCTTTCCTGCAAGCATCTCACCGCCTGGTGTATGAAAGCGCCCCATAGGTGGGTGATTTGCAGCAGGACGTAGAGTGGCCTCAACACCAGTGGCTTTTGCGGATAGCTTCTCCAAAGAGTCGATAGGGGAGCTTCCCGTGAGCTGAACGGCGTAAAAATTGCCACTATGGTATCTCTCCCCAAGACATACCATATTAGCAGTCTCAGCCATAGCAATGGTCGCAGGAACGCCAACAATCTTAAGGAATTGAGGCAGCTCATCTGCTGCTATAAGCGGCGTCAAGATACCATTTCCGCGGGAGATGAAGTAAAGAGGACGAGGGGAGTCCGACATTGCGGCAGATCAGGCAGGGATTACTAAAAACAGGGAGATTTTTGCTGTCCAGTAGTCAGTTACCAGCTTCTGGTATGCTATACTTGTAAGACGTAATGTTGGAATAGTTGGTAGAATAAAAGTTGTATGATGTGTGTTGAAAATTGTTGGAGACCAAGCCTCAGTTGAAGTGATGATGTATGTCAATAGCTATTTACTTTTCAGTGAATAACCGTAACACCAGTTCCTCTGTGGCTATGCTATAACAGAAGTCCGCAAGTATCGATTGTGAAATTTGGGACTTACCTAGCCTGGGCCTTTGAGACTTGGTTTGCTGTTGAAAGTTGGGCTTTGTAGGTTTGATGATAGCTTGACTAGATATATTTGTAGGAAACAACCGTAGTAAGGCAAATGTCCGAAACGGAAAGCTGCTGCTTTGAGGTTGTAAAAGAAGGAATTGGTTAGGTGTGTGAGAGATATAAGTACCCCCTTAATGAACAGAATTAAAGAATTCACTACGTACGGCACAAAGAATCCGGATTCACCATGAAAGATAATTCGGAAAAGTGACCAGACTGACAGAGTGAATGAGCCACAAAGTTTAACACATCCTTGGACATCTGCGTCACTCTGGATGTGGTAGGACTCACAGCCCAAGCAGTGGTCAAACATTATGCTGTTTGACACAAGACGACAATGAGTTTGAATGAGGAGACTTCAGAATTCGTCAGTAGAAGGCGGTTGGCTTGAATTGTGGTGATGCAGGATCTGCAAGACGGCAATCTGCAGTTCCTGTAGGGCTTGCATTCTGCCCATCCCGGCAAGCGACCGTGACGACGACACCAGGCATCATGGCTTCCAGGTTCTCTGAGCTTCAAGCCTTATGTATATATTGCCCCTATATTCTGGAATAAACGATCCGTACAAGAGGAAATTCTGGAGTTCTTGAATGGCAAACTTTTGCATTATTAACCTGTCCCTCAACTGTCAGGATTTGTATATATTCGCTCCTTCTGCACGCAAAGCTGAAAGGACGTAGGGCATAACAACCGGGTATAGCTATCGGGGACGGGGTTATAAGAGCATGACGGCATCGGCTGGTCGAAGTAATGGGCAACACGATCACGACATTCTGCTCTTGCGCTTCCAAATGGCAGTCAGGAAGAAGTTCATAGCCAGCAATATGATATTCTCATATGCCCATCAAGATGTCATTGTGTATCAAGATCTTTAGATGGAAGTATCGGTAAGTGTGAGTCCCATAGACCGCATGACTTGTTGATGTTTCTAGTTGCTTTGCAATCTGCTTCTTCCGTTGAGTATGGCACTTTTTATATTTGTGCTTCCCCGTTTGTCAAGCCTTACTTTTTCAACGGGATGTCTTCTAGCCAGGGTGTTTCCAATTAGACCGTTCGCAATTCGATAGAGCCAACTGACTATGTCGCTATAACTTCCTTAGAGAGTTAAAATTTCTCGTGATTTTCTTCCGGTAGTAGCATCTCCATCTAGACTGTTGGTTTCCACATCATTGTTTGCTAGTGTATTGACACTTTAATCTCGGCGCGATTTCTCGTTGCTGCTGAGTACAGATCGATGATCCACTCCACAATGTGACTTGTCAGGTGCTCCTTTTAGTGTTCCCGTGTGGTGGTCTTTTCGACGACCAGTCGAGCCAAGCGGCCGTTAGGTAGAAAGAAAACCATTACCATCTCGAGACATGCTTTGACACCACACGATTAGCAGTCCCAGACTGTTTTATAGAAGATGATATATACCAATGTATTGCGATGGCGCATCATGCATGTCGCAAAGCTGTGTATCGCAGATGTGTATGTGCGAAAGATGCGAAGAATTCGAAAGTTTTAAGCTACCCAAGAGCGAACTAGAACTAGAAAGAATTCATCAAATATTCAATATTTGCATGTATTCGTTTTGACTATTGATGAATG
>JAABUV010003317.1_pt1 | contig 20611 bp, 19 predicted proteins | sample 5559971 | NCBI WGS metagenome assembly JAABUV01 (sample SAMN10711881, study PRJNA513362) | rock metagenome | isolation source: Antarctica rocks | place: Antarctica: Victoria Land, Knobhead nord | collected 2015-12-19
TTCTGAAGTCGATTGATGACTTGTTCTTTTCATGTGAGTTTGCTCTTCAATTTGTCAATCAAATTACTGTCTGAATTGATGATTCTTTCTTCTGCGTTGATGAACTCTCGTTTCGCCGTCGATTTTGGTCTGCGTAAGCGCGAAAAATTTCGATTTTCGATTTTTGACTTGCGACGCGATCATCTGTGAAGCTATTGAGTCGAATGAGAGCTTGTTTTGATCGTACGATTGTGCTCTATAACTTGTCAATCGATTTGATATATCATATGCTTCGATAGGTCGCTGTCGCCAATGCGCGAAAGAATTGTCAATGTCAATTGTTCTTTGATATCGACGAATTTCACGAAGTGTCACAGTTTCTTTGCAATATTTTCGCATTTTCTTGAGCTTAATAAGATCACTTTTTATGATGACATTGATAACATAAGCTGATTCAATGAGTCGAACATTTTAACATATGATCAGCGTCTTTGAAATCACTTTTACAATCATTTTTGCAATCTAGTAAGACTCAAAACTTACTTTAATGAACTTTATCTTTTTATCATCAGTTTTTGATTTCACTATTGACTGTTTTTGAGACATCTTTTTGACAAATTGCTTGTTATAAGATTTTTTACTGAATTATGATGAGAATGATGATGATGAGCTTGACAATGATGATTTTGAGCTGCTTGACAATCATGATCTATTGTTTGACTCATGATCGAAATTTGATCTTGTAAGCTTGAATTTAGAATTCGCTGCAATATTATTTCTACTTTGCAATTAGTTTTGCGATCAATTCAAGAGTAGTAAGAAATGAAATACATACATAAATTCATGCAAGTTGAAGAATTCATTTAAATTCAAAATTGATTTCAAAATCTCGTCAGTTGCAAAATCAAAGATGCTGAGTAACGTTTTGTTGTTAAAGTTAAACTCATTGTTTCTGTATTGCAATCAGTTTTGCAATCTTCTATAAACTCATGAAACTGATACATAACTTATTGAGCTGTTATGATCATAAGTCAACAACAAGATTTACCTGTACAAGATGCTGTCTACGAATCTTCTGCAAGCTATGCTTGTCAGAAGAGCTGAACAATCTCATTGACAGAGCAGTAACAGCGCGATACGTGCATGTTACGCTCACATACACAGATCAAGCATCGCATTGTGATGCTCATAAACAACAAGATCACATGATCAAACAGTGAACGAAAGTTCACGTCGAAGTGATCAGCTTTCACAATACACAGATTGAGCATTGCATTGTAATGCTCACAAACAATTCAAAGCTCATTTAGTCTGCTTAACTAAATGATTAAACAGTAAACGAAAGCTTACGTTGAAGTGATCAACTTTTACAATACACAGATCACTCATTTAGTCTGACTAACTAAATGATTGTCAAAGACTAAGCTAAACTAAAGATACTATCAATATAAAAGACTGATATTATTATTACTTTGATAGAATCTAGATACAAAACAATACATCAAATAATGTATAAGATGAAAGACAAAGAATGAAAGAAAAGAACGAAAGCTCAACTTTTATATACATGAATTGAGCAAAATTGTCAGAAACTGAGTTAAACTAAAGATAATATTAATATAAAAGACTGATATTATTATTACTTTGATAGAATTTAGGTACAAGACAATACATCAGATAATGTACAAGATAAAAGACAAAGAGCAAAAGAAAAGAATGAAAGCTCAACTTCTATATACATGAATTGAGCAGAATCAAGACTAAACAATAGTTTTATTGACTTAAGATTGCAGAAGTTCATGCACATAACTGAAATAATTGAAACAAAATTGCTGAAACAAAATGAAAATGATGATGATTAAATTAATGACTTGATTCATTGAACTGCAAAACAAATTCAATGAATCGAAATTATTTAAAACATTGACAATTTATATTCTAAATTGAGTTGATGATCTGACATCATGACAATAACTTCTTTCTTCAAGACTGAGTTTTTGCAAAATGATAAGAAGAAACAAGATGAAATGAGAAAGAATTAAAAATGAAGACTGAAACGAAATGAGAATTGATGTAAACGCATTTTAATGTGATGAAGCACAGATGAAACTAGAATAAATCTGAGTCACATTTGAATCAGATTTGAGCAAGATATCTGAAGAATGAAATAAGATGAGACGCATTTTAACGTAATGATGCATAGTGAATTGAAACATATTTAAATCACATTTGAATCAAATTTTAAACGAGATGTCTGAGTCAAATTTAAACAAGATCTGAGTCAGATTTGAACAAGAGAAAGATGAAATGCAATTTAATATGATGATGCACAGATGAAACTAAAATACATCTGAATCACATTTGAATCAGATTTAAACAAGATATCTGAGTCAGATTTAAATAAGATTTAAGTCAGATCAAGATTGAATTGAGATGATGAAGATTGAACTTAAAGTTCTTGACATTGACATTGAGATATCACACACGACAGTACATGTGATTCTTTGATGATAGAGTTGACAAGATGATATTCATTAAGTGCTTGCTCACAATTATTCAGAAGATGAAAAGACTTTCAAGTAGAAAAGTGATCTTTTCAATCAATGTAATACTTGAGCAGAGATAAATTTGAGCGTTTATCATGCTTGAAGTTTAGTATGCTGTTTACATATCAGAATCTTTCATCATTCTCAATGATAATGAGTTCTTAAAGTTTTTGACATTGACTTGAAAGAAAATCACTTGCAATATGATTCAGAAGAATAACATAAAAGATTGAATAAATTTTCATGAATGTTGAAAGATTTAACTCAATGATCAGAGAATTATTCTTAAAGACACGTTTAATCTTGAAGAAATCAACATTATGATCATTTAACTTAACAATGAAGTGAGTGATGTTGAAATTGCAAACATTCAATTAAACTTCATCTTCAATGAAGTATTTAGAACAAAAACGATGAAAGAGATTAACATTGAATTCATAAATGATTGATTTTTTATGTAATAATAAAAAACAATCACAACGCGCGCAAAGCAAATTTTTGAAAAGAGCAATACAATCAAGACAGAACGAATCTAGAAGATGAATAAACGACGATGAATTGTATGAACTGCAGCAATGCTGATTCAAAGACAATTGCAAGTGACGTTGACTTGTCATGAAGAAACAGCAACGCGAGATCGAAAAGCTCACGCAATGATGAGAAGTATGTTACTAACATCATTGATCTTTTAATACAGACATCAACGTTAGAGAAAGAGAAGAACAAAGATCATTCATGAAAAGAAGTAGCAGTAAAGCTGATGCAATGTCTTCAAAATGATTCAGAAGAAAAAAACAACAAGAATCAGAATGCATTCATTGCAAAGAATGTACAGAAACTAAAGTCATTTGTACAACTGCTTAGCAAGCAGCTACAAACACAAGATAGCATGCAAATGCAAGATAGCATATGCTTCTCATTGAGAATTACGTCATGAGTGAACATGACAAAAGCAGAAGTAACAATGAGAAAGTAACGTCTCAGAGACGAATTGTCATCGCTTCGCAAGAGATGAGAAATCATGATGAAGATAGCAGAAAGAAAGAAAATAAAGAAGATACAAAAAAATCTATTGAACAAATTCTTCAAGAAATCACAAACGTGTCAACAGCTCAAAGAAATCTAATCATGTCTCTTTGCAAGCTTGAAAGTGAAGACATCATACTTCATGCAATGAGCTCAGAAGTTTGAGCAAACCTGAAAAGATTTCAAACATAAGCAAAAGAAATCGCGAACTTGATGCGTATTGTGCATTGAATCTTCGCTATGCTAGCACATGAGATACACATCACAATAAACACAAGCAATCAGAAAGTGATCATTAAAAGACTGATAAAAGACAATGTAAGACTTCATGAAAATCTAAAGATTCTAAGAATAGTCTGACTCAAGAAAGTAGTCAAGAGTGAAAAGATTCACTTGTTGCTCATTGTAGAGATTGCAATCGAAGCGATGATAAATCGACTAATGAACGAAAGCATGCTAGACTCATATCAAGAATGCTCATGCAAGCTGTTTGAAAAGAACTGTCATATCACTCAGTGCTACAGATGCTTCGAATTTGATTATATGATCAGATTCTGCAAGAAGAAACAACGCTGCGTTAAATGCGCAGATAAACATCACATCAAAGAGTGCATGATGTCTTCAAATAGAAGACGTTGCGTCAACTGCAACGAAAATCATGAACTCTGAAGACGCATCTGTCTCAAATGACAACAGCAGATGAAACAGACATCAGAAATCTACAGAAACAGATTAATCAAATATTTAAAAACGTCGAAATACAATCACGCATTTCTCTCGCTGTTTCTGAACTCTTTAAGCTCAATGAATTCGTTAAGCTCAACAGACTTTGCAGATTCAATGAACTCTTTGAGCTCAGCAATCATCGTGTTGAAAACACGTAATCGAAACGTTGAATCAACATGACAGATGATAGAAATCAAGAAGAGACGAGTCAATCTCTTCTCATGCGCGACTAGTGACTCAGATGAGACAACATCTGAGCAGACTCAGAAACGCTTAATCAGAAAGTACGAAAGATTCTCAGTGATCGAAAGCATACAAAGAGTCTTCTCAGCGCAGAGTCAACAACAGCTACAAATAACTTTATGACAAAACAATTCTTTTTACGAATTCTACAATACAATATCAGAAAGTCATTGAAGATTCAAGAATCATTCTTGATCAACAGAGAAGTTCGCAAATTCAACATAGTAGTCATAGAGAAGCAAGAACGTAACATTAATGACTTGCAATTGTTTAGCTCAGCTCACAACTTCTTTCATTTAATGAAAAACTCGTTATTTCAGTCAAGAACATGCATATATGTTAACAAATGCTTAAAACTCAATCAGTGAACAGTAAAGACAGTTGAGTCAGACATCTGCTTAATCAGAATATTAACTCGCAACACAGATGATGAAATGCAGATGCTAAGACTTTTAAACGTTTACAACTCAAGCTCACTATTCAACACATTCACAGAGAAACTCTTAACTATTTCTCGCTTGAATAAACTACTCAAGAATGATTACAAACAAGTAGTCATAAAAGACTTCAATCTACATCATTCACACTGAAAGAAGCGATGATGTTTCATTCAACATATGATGATTGATACTCTACTAAACATCATTATAAATGCAAGACTAAGACTACTGCTGAAATCAGGCACAATCACTCGTAAGACTTACAATCAGTTTACGATGATAAATTTAGTCTTTAGCAGCGAGAAAATACAGTCTATAACACGTAAGTGCAAAGTACGAATTGATCTACATCAAAGATCAGATCATCTTTCAATTGTCACAGAGTTAAATCTACAAACAATCTCAGTGCAGCTTTTGACTCATCGACTCTGAAAAAAATTGAACACAGAAGCATTGAGTGCTTATCTGCAAATACATCTTTTATCAGATCACTCTCTGAACAGCAAAGCTGACATGAATAACAGAGCGACAAAGATCATCAGAGTACTACAAAAGATCATTGAGAAGTCTACTCTCTGAACAAAATCATCAAATTAAGCAAGAGACTTCTGAAATCAGAGCTGCTTCAAAGTAGTAATGAAATCAAGATGACTGCGAATCATATGAAAAATGCAAGATACATTAGAGACATGAAATGAATATCTAAAACATAATGATCACAAAAACAAGATCATCAGACAAACAAAATGCGCACACTTTAGATCACAGATGCATGAGTTAAGCGACGCATTGAAATCAATATGATGCTTTGCAAAATGAGTCAGAATCGAAAGTCAGCTATTTAAAAAGCTTTCTCAGTTTTCGTCGCTGAAACGAAGTGATACTGATCACATGACAACAACGTTTGAAGAAAAAATCAAGATGCTGCAAGAAAAATTCTTCTCTTCATTCTCACAAGCAGACGTCAACAACATTTCAGATTCATTCATATCTTTAACAGTATCATCAGATTCACGCATTTCAGAAGACGAGATGAAGTGAGCAATTAAATGAGTAAAGATAAACAAAGCATCAGACATCTCTAAAATCTCAAACAGAGCACTTCAAGCAAATCTCACAGAACTGATCTCAGTATTGATGAGTTTATTCAATGCATGTGTGATACACAAATATCACTTGAAGCAGTTCAAAAAGACTCAAACAATAGTGCTACGTAAATCAAGAAAAAGCAACTATATCAACTTAAAGACATATCGATTCATCACTCTGCTTAATATCATGAGCAAAGCTTTAAAGTCAATTATGATCAAAAGATTGAATGACATAGCTGAGACTCATCACATGCTTTTGAATGCTCAAATGAGAGTGAGATGCAAACAATTCATGATCTTGACGTTAAATTTACTAGTAGATCAAGTTCACATCATTTGAGACTGCAAAATCAAGTACGTGATCTTCATGCTAAGTCTAGATATCATTGAAGCATTTGATTGAGTCTTGCACATCAGACTGCTGCACACACTGAAAATGAGAAGAATGTCAAGCTACATAGTCAAATGAGCATGCAGCTTTCTAAAGAACAGAGAGACGTTGTTGATGTTCGACAAGCAAATGAGCACTATACACGAGATCAATGCAGACATATCTCAAGAATCTCTCATTTCATCGATTCTCTTTCTATTTTTCAACGCAAGTTTAATTGAAAAATGCAAAGCATTGAGAATCAAAATTGAAGTGCTCAACTTCATAAATGACATCAACATTCTAGTCTATGACAGATTCATTGAAGAAATTTGCAAAACATTGAGCAAGACACATGATGTCTGCGTGAAGTGAGCTTGAACTCATGACGCAACGTTTGCATCAGAAAAATATGAGCTCACACATTTCACTAGAAAATCGAGAAAATTCAACATGACGACTAGCATACAAATAAAAAGCTCAGTGATTAAGTTAAAGTCAGACGTGCGAGTTTTAAAGATGCAACTGAACATGAAACTGCAATGAGACGCGCATCTTTGACAGATAGAAGTGAGTCACGTCACAAGAATGCTTACGCTTAATCATTTAAAAGTCTTCACATGAGAAGTAATCTTCACAAAAGCGAGACAAGTGTACTCAGCTGTAATGAAATCAAAAATCGCATTCAAAGCATCAGTCTGACATCAGCGTGACAAGAAGAAAGAACTGTCAGACAAGAAATGCAGACTAGAAACTCTGCAAAATCAAACTTTACATCATGTTGCAAAAGTATTCAAAAGAGTAAGCATTGAAACGTTAAAGATTGAAATGTACATAAGTTCGTTGCTTGTTCATTTGAACATGCTGCAGAATAAAGTCACATTACGCAGTTGAGTCAATGACAGAACGCAAGAGACTAAATGAGCATGCAAACTCATACGCGTTTGACTGATGAGAATTAATTGCTTCATTTCTCACTTTTCTGTCATCAAGAAAGTAATGCTTCTGAACATATTTAATCAAGAAGACGCAAAAATGCAGTTCAGATGCAGATGATTCAATCTTTTTACGATGATTTCAATAAGTAATAACATTGCAATAGCGTTATATCACAAAGATCAATGAGAGCAATAATAAAAAAAATACAAGAAATGCATCGCAAATATTAATGTAATCTCAGCACAAAGATCTCATTTATTCAACAAGATGATAAAAATGCATGATGATCTTCAGAAGACTGAAAGCATTCTTGCAACTTACATCAGAATCAAACGCATAGATCTTAATGTTTATCTGCACTCGAGAAACGTTTTGAGCATGAATAGCTCGCGATGCAACTGCAAACAAAGTCATCAGACAGCGAAGCATGTATTCATGCACTGCTCGAACTGAACGCATCTGCGATCAAGAATGCTACGTGACATTGACTTCTTAAACTATTGAATAATCGTTATGATCACGAAAGATCTCAGAGCAGCAGCGAGAACGATGATGAAAACGAAGCTTCTGAAGCAATTTAAAGTGACTAGAACACTCATTCTTTAACATGTGATCAACGCGAACAAATTTGATACATAGTTTTAATCTTGTTGTTTTGACTGCGTGAAGCAGTCGTATAGATAGTGAGTGATTTTCTACCTCAGAGAGTTTTGTTCACTCGACACACATAGCATAAAGTTTCTCATGAGTCGATTTAATTGATGTCACAAGAATGTATGAATTTATTATTATTATTCATAAATGATTTAAACTATAAGCATTTCATCATGTAAATGCTCAGTTAATTTCTTCATTTTCTTGATGAACTCTTTGACATTGATTAACTTGTCTTAAGTTTAAGACATAAAATTCTTGAGCAGAAATTCAAAAAACTTGAAGTCTAGACATGAGTTCTGATTCAAATTGATCAAGAAGAATGATGCTAAAGTGATTAATGATGATGTATTATTGATGATGAATTTAACTTCAGAAAGTCACTTAGCTCAGTCATTCTTCATGTAGTTGATGAAGACTTGAAGATAATGCTTCATGACAGCATGATCAGCGATGAAACTCATCTGTATGCGATGCTGACTACGAATCTACTGTTTAGCTACAGTAGAGTCTAGAGATTATCAAAAGTTTGAATGACATCAAGATGCTGCGTGATGATGAAAGCACTGTGCGTTGATCGCGTGCAGAGTTTTCGCGATCGCGCAGACTTTGATAATCTCAATACGCATGCTACAAGCAATCTGCATGCAGATGAGAAAGTCAAATAGAACGCAGAACTACGAGAGAAATCGCTTATAAAAATCATTCGATTCAGTATCTCGTCATCGCGATGACAAGAACTGAAACAGAACATTCTCGCGTTTGATCTGTTAAGAATGATTAGCAGAAAGAACTTGAATCACGAACATTCTTTAAATCTACATGCTAACTATATATAAGTCTTGTTAAGACTGCGTGTCTGTTACTACGACATGAGCAACTCACGAGACTTGTTAAGTTTGACACGAGCAAACTTGAGAATCTCGTTAATATTGTTCAACAGACGTTCAGATACAGACATTTTATATGTGAGCAATACATTGATGAGAAGACTTCGTTAAGAAAAGAGAGACACAAGCGAGTCAGTAAAGAATGATCGAACTACGTTGTCTGATTAGAAGTGTAGCATATGAACATCTCTGCAAGACATGATAGATCTGCATGAGAGAAATCTCTACAGATAACACGAAACAGATGAGTTGCATGTCTTACAAGCGAAGTGAGCGTCTGTGAAACATGATATACAATGATGACGACTGTCGATCTCGAGAATCTCATCTCTTCACTAAACTCTGACTCTTGAATGTCTTGATGATAGAATCAATCTCTAGTCAAAGACATTATCTGTATAGCTTGAGAGAACAGTAGCGTGTGTCGATGTGATTAGAGAAGAAATCGACTGCGATACGCATGCATATTGCTGATGAAACGTCTGCGACTCATGCTTAAGAAGTAAACTGTTGAAATTTGAGCAGTGAGAGATTTTTCTCGTCTTGAACTGTGAATCTGCTGCGAGAGACTATCTCTCGCTAAGAGAGAAATCAGCATAGAGATCGTGTCTTATGTATGTTGCATGCAACGTATGCAACATATTTTCGATAGACTATTAGCGATGCAATTGCAATATGCAGCGAAAAAGCACTCAAAAACAGCGAAATATGAATGTACATAAACAGTCAAATGACTTTGCAAAGATTAAACGCAAAGAGCAACGTCAATGTGAAGATATTCAATGACATACGACAAAACTTGATCAATTTACGTCAGAATCAGTGTTAAATTCGCATACAGTGAATATTGAGTTGCAAAAGCATTATTGAAAACGAAAAAGCAGATCAATTGATCAAAAGTGCTGCTTAAGAATTATCAGTTATCAGCAACACGAAAGCAATCATCATAAGCTTCGTCAAAAAGCAAATTTGCAAAGAGACGAAATTACAATGATTAAATGTCTGAAAAAGCAGCATCAAGAAGGGAAATCAGTATCGAAAGCACATATCGAATGTGAATCTAAGTCATAAATCACTAAAAGAGCTGAGGAAAATCGATAGACTAATGTTTTCAATCTTTATTCAGCTGAAAATGAAACATGACTATTTCAAGAGCTATTTGCATCGATTATCAGAGAATAATTTGAACAAATGCTATGAAATATGCAATGCAAGACAAACGTCAAAGCATTTACTGCTGAACTGCAGACATTATAAAGCAGAGCAGATAAAGCTTAAGGAAAAAGCTCAGCTCAAAAACACAGACACTATATTGACACTGTTCATCATCAAGATTGAAAGAATCGCAACATTAGAGTATTTGAAAAATACTCGAATTACGACGAGAAAATGACTATTAGAAACGAAAGAGTAGAACGCAAAGAGTGCAAAGAAACAAAGAAAAACGAAAGTACGATGACGAGAGTTTGAGAGAGAGCGCTTGTATGTGCAAACTATCGATGTGATTGATCAATGAAAAGATATAAAGCAGCGACTTTGATCAGATTACATGTAACTTAGCATACATACAGCGTCTAGACAGTGTCATAGTCATAGACTGCATGCACTTAATGAAGAAATAAAAAAAATTAAAAAAAATCATGACAGCATTGACTTTCTTGATTTGATCATCAATTTCAGAGTGATACATCATTGATAACTTAACATTTATCTTCAGCATTTTACATATATGCTTTCAAACATCAAAGATAAATTGTGTGTCTTGATCAGACATGAAGAACTCAAGTAAATCATGATGTTTTCAAACATGAGCATAGAAGCAGTTAATAACTTCTTCAACTTTCATAGAAGTGATGAGAATTTTTTTTTAATTCTTACTCAATTCAACACTCATTATGAGTCTATGCAAGATTTTATATACTGTAGTGAGCGCTGCGCTAGCGCAGCGCTCTTTTCACATCAAAAATTGCTTCTTTCTGCACTCTATACTATAACTGTTTTCAATGCAAGAACTTTATGAGTTTATTTCTTTTCTATTTTTTCTCTCTTTCATTTAATTCTTTAATGACATCACAGCTTGAAATTGATTTAGTATGCTCATTGAGAGTATCATTTGAATGATCATCATTATTGCGCTCATGATTTCTAAGAGCTTTCTCAAGTTCGTGATGTTCTCTTCTTATTGCATTGCTTTTCAATCTACTTTTCATCTGAAACATGTTAATAAAATATGCTTGATTGACATTCAATCTCTGTCACACTTGCACGTTGTCATAACAATATTAAGTACTCATCTTTCATGTAGAAATTGATTGAAGTCAATTTTTCTCATGCATAGTTACATCAATAATGCATTGTGAAACTTCACATGATTCTTGTGCAATTACAGATGTTAATGTGTCATCTTTGATATCAGATATTGAAAATAAGTTGTATTGAATCTCTCTTTTCAGACTATTCTTCATGTTTATCTGATTTGTTTCTGTATGAACATCAATCTCATCATCACTTCAATGCATTAATGCTCAGTCAACAATAGAGACAAATCATGTGCATCATCAATTATTTTATTTATCACTTCATTTTAAAGTACTTCTGCATGTTTTATCACTCAATATAGCTTTAGCGTGACTTTTCAAGATTGAATGCTCTCATGCATAATCTGAACTCATTGCAGACGTGTTTAATCTTTTGTTGATATCATAACTTTCATTGTTTTCAGAGAAGTCTGACTATCACTGTATACTTTGTATATCTTTTTATGATACTCTTGATTCTCTGTCATTACGTCTGCAAGATGTTTCGCTCTTGCAATCAATTCTTTCAGTTCTTCATGATGAGTGATGATTAAAGTCGATTCTCTCAATCTTTTATTTAACTCTCAGTTAATTTTCATTGCAATCATCGTAACATTCTTTCTACTGTTACTATCATTCAAGTAAACTTTTTGCTTCAACATAAATGTGTCGAGACAATGTTGATTTATTGACATTTTCTTGTTTGCAACTATAACTATTTTCAATGACTCTGATCAGAGAATCATCATGTAAAGATGACTTTATTTCATCTTCATCTTTTATGAATGTTTCTTTCATTCACTTTCACTTCAGCTGCAGAGATGTTTTGTACAACTTTGATTTTCGATCTCTTTTGAGTATCAAGTTGTTATGAATTCGATGCATCATCATCTCAATAACTTCATCTGATTTTCAAAAGTTCATGTTTATTATTGACTTTTATATTAGCTTTTGTAAATGAATATCTATTGACACTGTGTTTATTTCTATCTGTAGAGTCTTTGTTGATATTACACGATAAACATTAATAATTTGTCACAATGCTCTTTCTTGTACTGATCTCAGCTTAACATTCAGATCTTTTCAATGATTCTTCACTCTTTGTGACATATATCATATGATGACTTTATGACTAAGCAGAGAGCGCATCATCATGAAGTATATTTGCTTTCTCATTGTTATTGACAAGTCTCAAATAAACTTGATGATTGTTTGCATTATCTTTTGTTTAATCACTAGTTTTGCTTTGATATGATGCATGTAAATCACTCATTTCAGCTTGAAGTTCAGTTGAACTTTCAAAACTCTGATATCTGATTTCAAGTCAATCTGATGTTTCATTAACTTTATGTTGATGTTCATATTGAATCACTTAGAAATTCTTGTAAAGTGAATCAGCTTATGCTTTGTCTTTGAAAACTTGATGTCGTGCGTTTTTGATCACTGTTTGCATTTATCATAAATCTCGCTAAGAACTTTACAATTATGTTTCATAAACTTCTCACATATTAAAATATTGACATTGTTTATGAAATTTGTAAAGCTTGTTCTTAATCTGATGTTGTTACATGCTTTTAGCAAGTTCACATTGTAGAACAGATATAATATTGATGATAGCAAAGAATCTTGTGATATGTTAACGTTCACGCTGCGTTTCATCATCATGTAATCATTGATTGTGATCGTGATGCGTCAATTTCTCAGAAAGTTCTTCACAAATTTAAGAAGCAGTCTGAGAACTTTTCTCTTTTTCATGTCATGCAAAAGTCTGCTATGCGCTACATTATCAAATGCACTCTTCTCATTCAGACTCAGCAATGAGACTACTCTTCTTCTTATGTCACTTCATACAATGTATATCTTTTTTATAATCAGTTGCAAAGTCATATTTATTGATCTGTGTTTGCAAACTCTCATTTGAATGTTCAATATTAAGTTGCACACTTCTACAACATTTCACAAATGTTCAAATATAATGAACTTCAGTATTTTACTCAGCATGTTGAATAACACAATTGATTTATATATTTTTGCATTAAAATAGTTCTTCTTGTCTGACTTTCACATCATTATTGTGATTACGCTCTTAAACTGAGTTAACTATATTCTCTTTTGCAAACATCTTTCAAAAAGAGAGTGTATTTATTCTGACACATCGTCGACAAGTTTATGTATTATTCTATTTATGTATTTTGTGTGTTTCAAAGTCTTGTTGAGCATTATCTTGTAGATAACTCTCTTAATCTTGCAATGTATCAGCGAAGCATCATTCTCAATCGAGAATGAATACTTAAAGTCTTCTGTGTTCAGCATGAAAATCTCTGAAAATGATGAAAAGTGAGTCTGAAACATCATCTTCATCTTATTCTGCACTGTCATAGCAATGTTAAAGCACTCTGACTTGATCAGAGAGAAAATTGTCGTTTAAGTCAGTGTGTCTGCAATTGCATTTCTTGCTCATTTCGCAGTTTTAAACAGTCTTCTCAAGAATTGTTCAACATTCTGCATGATCTTTTAATATTCACTGCGTTTTTGTTTTCTGATGATCTTGCTCTTCTTGTCACATGCTTGAATGTACTCTGTTTAGTCATTGATGATTCAACAACTTCTTCTCATTCATCACATGCTCTTGATGATCTTTTTACACTTTTTCATTCATTCTGCTTTGATTATTTCATGTAATTTCACTTAAAGAGTAGAAATCTTGATGATCTTCTTCAATGCATTCAGCAATTACTTAGTGTATTCATTTATGTGCTGATGCTTCATCTCATGATTCAACAATGATTTCAATATTTGTTCTCTTAAAGTATTAATGAATTTCTCTTCATTCATTATCTTTTAATTGCAACGCGATTTTCGCGCTGACTCTTTGCAAACTCTGAAATCTATAATTGTCTGTATCAATAAATGATTTGAGAAATTTTTCATTTCTTCATCGATTTTGCATCATATTAATTGATTCATAATGTCATCTGTTGTGAAAATCAAATTTATTGTCATTTAAGATCTTTGATAATTTCTCGTAATTGTATCTTAAAATAACGTTAGTGATGCATTAACATTTATAATTATTTCAATTAAATTATTTGACAATAAATGCTGTTTTGAGTAGAATGACTCTTCTCATATGAGATAATGCAAATTGAAGTCTTTTACAAGAATGCATTCTTTCGACATGTGTAACGTCTTTTCAATGTCTGAAAGACTTTCTTTTTCATGAATGATTTTATGATCTCTGAGTGACAAATTGTATGCTTCGTGAATGTGTATAGCTTTCTGAATCATCTGTGTATCATTTATTAATGTCTGTAACATAATTGTGTTTACATCTTTAAAGTGTCATGTTGAGTGTCAAATGTTGCTGTCAATTCTCTTATTTATGTAGAAACAAATTCTATTTTCATTATTCTTCAGCGTGAAGTTGACAGTTGCTGAACAGTACGCTCTGAAATTCTCATCAAATCATTAAAGTTCTTGAAAAATCAAAATGTCATAATTCTTTATCTTTTTCTCATGTAGTAACACTATCATCATCTTTTCTCTGAACTTGTGAATGTTATACTATAGTATTCAAAGCTTCTTTTGCTGAAATATTAAAATTCACATTCAAAGCTGTTTAATATTCTCTTGAGCATTTGCAATGTGCTTGCTTCAGTTGTAAGATTTTTAAAAGAAGATGATATTGAAATTGATGTGATTGATGTTGATTTCAACTCATTTATTTTTGACTTCTTGACTAAATGATTTAATATAGTGTTTTCAAATGTGATGATCATGCTGAGCAGATGACTTTCATTTGTTGAGCATTTCTGTTTTCTCTTCAAGTCATTGTCTATCAACAATTTTAAATTAATAAATGTTATTGTGAACATTTTTGATATCATCGCTTTGAACTCTCTCTGCTCTTGTACGACGTGATATAAAGATCTGTGTTTCATGACTTTCTTTATTCTTTCTTTTTCAATCTGTTGTTTATAACATTAAGAGTCAAAGACTCTGTATGTATTTTGACATGTTTCACATTTTCACATGTTTCAAGTCTGTTTATAAAAACAATGCTTCAAACAATGATTTAACGTGTAATAAATGCATCTTTGCTTGTTTTTGCATTCATATGTCTTATGATCATAGTTTTGATACTTTAAACATTGATGTATTTTACAATTTAAATCATAAAACTGCGTGATTTTTATGTTGATCTTGTGATATACTCTCTCATCAATTAGCTTGTTCATCATCTCAGCGCTGATTACATGTATCATCAGCAAGATGTATCTCTTCTGTTCACTATTCTTTGTGAGTCACTCAACTTTCTCAATCATCATCTTTGAATGTATGTTTTTGTTAATCTTGATGAGTGCTTTCATCTTCTTCTTCTCTATGTTTTTAGACATTTTTTCAATTTTAATTTCATGTATCACTATCTTGAAACTGACTTCACACAGACTTATGTTCAATGAAATCTCTTTGATTCAAAAATCGTTTTTCTTCAGTATTCTTTTGCTGTCTTTCATCTTGACTTGAAATATCAATAGATTTAATCATCTCTTCATAGTCTTTATGTTCTTGCGTGTCAATAATGTCTCGTCGACGTCAATTTCTCTCACTCATCTCACTATGTTCTTTGTTGTTATCATCATGATTCTCTTGATCTTCTCTTTCTCTTTAATGAAGATCTTAATCTTGAATTTCTTGCAATGATTTCACATTAACGATGCAACATCAGCGCTGAAGACAAGACAACTTTCAAATGATATTGTTGACTTTTCATTCACTCTCTTCGCTCAGTTGTTAACACGTTTCTTCTTCTTCGCGAACTTTTTTTCAAGTTTACTCATTATTTTTTTCAATCTCTTCAGTTGATTCTTCATGCATCAATTGACAGTTGATGCAACGACACGTTGATGCATCAACTTTTTTATCATCTTTGTCAATCTTCTCATCTTTCTTCAAAGCATTAGCTTGTTGTTTCTACGTTCATTGAACTCATAAAGTACTTGCAGCTTGTTCAATTTCTCGTGTATATTCTTCATCTTGATTGAATTCTTCTGCAAGATAGTGATATTCATCTCTCGCTCACTCGCTGACATCACATCAACAACGTTCATCATTTGCTCTTGATGATCAGAATGAAGCGCAAGCATCATGTCAATGATGTTTTATTGTCAAAAGAGATTAATGTTGATTAATGCATTTTCAAATAATGTAGTTTCTCTTCAAAGTCAACTTGAATACATTGATTCAATATATATTTTCTTCAACTTAATATTGATTTCAATGAATTAAATATTAAGTGATGAGAATTAAATGTCTCATTTTGATAAAATCATCAATGAAGACTAGAACATATTTATATGTGATATTCATAAAGATATTGAATGATAAAGAATTTACATAGTTCATAAAGATATCATGTCAACAACGTTTGAAAATTAAAAGAAAATACAATTATTCTTGAGTTCATTGTCTAAAAAGCTTAAAACGTGTGTATACATGATAGTTTTGTACAAAACATTAAACATACTTATAAATGTTTAATCATCAGTAAACTTAACTGATCAGTTCATAGCTTTTTACTCTTTCTGAATAATTATCAATGACATTATCATGAGTAAACTGAATGATACAAAGACGTAGTTTATTTGAGTTGAACATGTATTTTCTTTCTTGAAAGTACAGATGATTTTCATATTCTTCACACTTAACTAAAGAGATTTTGTTGTGATGTTTTACTTTATTGCGAAGCACTTCAATTATCTGAGCTACGAATTTGTCATTGATTTCGACTTACTTTCATAATGTCTGAGTGAGAATATTAGCAAAATCTTCATCAAGATTCACAGTGTCTTGATTTAGCTAAAACTTGATGTTTTCAACGTTGAATTCTTCAATTTCTAGATTCATGAAAGTCAAAATTTGCAAGAATGCTGAAATAATTAAGAATAAATGTAACTAAATTGAATCTAAAGTGATGATTTGTGATTAAAGCTTCATGACTTTAATGTTGAAGATGTCAAGAACAAGATTCTTAACAATATCAAGATTTAAAACATAAATTTTCAGAATTGTCTGATGTTGATATTGATGTTGAGAATCAAATGTATTTCTCTCTTTAAAAAGATTTTCTGAGCAACGTGTCAGAGCATTCAACTTATCATTGATCTTGTCAAAATGATAAGTGATGCAATAGTTGAATTTAGACAGAAACTCACTTCAATGAGCTTAATGATGACTCAACTGCTTAGTTAACATGAAATACTCAAGATTTTTGTGATTTGTGATCATCTTAACAGAATAGATAAAGTCTTCAAGCTCTGATCATCATTTCTTGAAAGCGCAAACAATGATCATGAGTTTTTTATCATAAATCTCATAGTTACACTCAACTGAATTATGCTTCTTTGAAAAGTAAGTGATTAAATGAAGAATCTTATTCTTATCATATTGAAAAAGAATATCTTTGAACACATAGTTTAAAGCATTGATTTCTATCACAATCTTATGATCTGAATTATAATGATGAAGAATAATCTTGAAAGTGAAGATTTTCTTAAGAATGTTGAATGCAATCTGACATTTCTGAAATCAGACAAAGAATACATCTTTTCTGATGAAACGAGTGAGCGAGATAGTTATTCTACTATAGTCATAGATGAATCTTTTATAAAAGTTCGTGAAATCTAGAAAACTTTAAATGTCTTTAACGTTGATCAAGATGAATCAATTGACAATGATGTTTATTTTAAAAGAATTTATCTTGATCTCTTCAATGATGATTCTAAATATGAGATCTGAGTGATGTGAAACTTGCATTTGATTATATTCATCTGAAGATCTGCTTCTTGCAGCTTTCGCAAAATGAGCTTGACATGAATTTCATGCTTGAGTTCATTGTTGAAATAAATCAAGATGTCATTTAAATAAGCTGTATAAAACTTATTTAAATGTTCATGAAGAGTATTGTTGATGTACTTCTGAAATGAGACAGACTTATTACATAAATTGAAAAGCATAACTAGATACTTGAATAATTTAAATCAAGTGCAAAAGATGATGAGAGCTTCATCTTCTTCTTTGATTCAAAGTCAATTGAATGCAGAAATGATATTCAGCTTGATAAAAATTTTAGCTCAACTTAAATGATTCAGCGTTTCTGAGATCAGAAACAAAGAATATCAATTCTTGACTGTGATAGCGTTCAGATCTCAATAGTTCACGCAGAAGCAAAGTTCTTCTTCAAGTTTCTTAATGAAGAGAACAAAGATGATCATCTGAAAACAACTGATTTGAATGAAATCTTTGCTCAGATTTTCATTCAAATAACGATGAAGTTCTAGAATTTCATCATGATTCATGTTGTACAAAGCGAAGACTGAGAATTGAGCATCTTCTTTAAAATGTATGACATGATCATGAGTTCAATGTAAAAACAAGATATTAACGTTCTTCTTAAAGAAGATGTTTAGAAACTTGAAATATTTAAACAGTAGAATTATGATTAAATTGACATTCTTACTTTGTTAATAAACTTCAAGATCTTCTTGTGTTGTGAATGCAATCAAATGAAATTTCTTTTTTATTTGATGAAGATTCAGATGATGATTCTTATCATATGTACTGTCTTGAAAATGAGATGAAAACTGAGCAAGAGTTAAACTGTTCTTTGAACAGACAGTTAAAGTCGTGCAACGTGATTTTGACTCATCAGAGTTTAAACTAGAAGACAAGATTGATTCAAGATTCAAGAAAACATTGATTTTCTTTAAAATGATGCTAAACACTTCAATGTTTTTAACATAAGCTGTCATGATGAATTGACACATAGAGATTAAATCAAAGACTAGAGTCAGAGATTGAGTTAAAGATCAGATCTGAGTTAACTCTGAAACTCTGTGACTTTGTCAAGACATCGTTTAGATCACGTCATATCTTCAACTTAATATATTATGAGTTATGTCATGTTCAACTTGACAATGCTTGACAAACTCTCTATAGTCGATCGATTTTCTTAAGTTATCGAGAGCTTCTTAATAATTAGCTCTATCATAATATATATTCATTCTGTGCCTGCTTAGAATATCACATTATCATATCACTCTTATAGATCTCGTCTATTCATCTAGTAGACTCAATTATCACAGTTCTAATTATTTCAAACTTTTCTTAGAGATGATGATTTAATATTCAAGCATGATAACAGCAACGTGATCGTAACAAAGTCAAAATGATCATGTCTCAATCTTGCAAAACATCATATCAGAAAACGAACGTTGCATAATGAAATCAGAAAGTGAAGAAGCAGAAGATAAACTCTTTCTTGATATTAATGAACAGCTGACACAAGCAATGCTTCAATGTGATGAACTGCAAAAGAAACAGAAGTTAGCAGCTATTTAATCAGAGATTGAGACTCTGCAAGTCGTTGAAACAATGAAGAAAAGTCATCAAGTCTTCATTCAAGCTCTCATGAAGAATTCAAACGATTTACGCATCATCTTCATAGTGTTGATGATGATAAAATGAAGTCATTATGAAATTGTTTTGCAAAAGCGAAGATCTTCAATGTCTTTAAATAAAGTATCATGATAAAATCATAAAAGAACATAGAGAGTGAATTCGTGACGTTGAAATCTCATTTTGAAATACTTCTTGATATTTTAAAAGTGATGAGAAAAAGATTTTGTACTGCATGATTTATCTGAAGAGTGAATCAAAGAAACCTTGATTCAATCATGAAGAGACTATGTTTGCAGCTTAGCAGATATGATTCAATTTTATTGATTTTCTTCTGAATTTAATTGAGAATTCGATGAATCGAGACATAGATGTGACTCAGCAGTATGCAAATGCATTGCAACGATCAGATCAGATGATACAAACGTTTGCAGCTCATCTGAGCATTTTAAAACATCAACTTTCGTTGTATAATGATGAGCATAAGTGAACTCATTTATTCATCAAGTTGAGATCTGAGCTGCGTGTGATCATTATTAATGTGCAGTTGATTTCTATCACATGAAATGTGTTAATCAATCTTGTCACTCGATTGAAAATAAATCTGCGAAAAGAACACATCTTGTCGTTGAAATGATCTTAAGATGAAGACTTGCATGATTGAGATAAAGTTAACAAGAAGACTTATTCAAAGTAAAAGAAATTTCATTGATCAATTAAACTCAATTCTTCGTCAAAGACAAGCTCACATGCTTCATCATGTTATAGCAAGAATTTGTTTAACATAACGTGTTACATGTGTGTTAGGGACTAGGGCTATGTTCGACAGAATGTAGCCAAAGCTTGATATTGGTATATACAAAGAGGTTAACTTGCAGAGCAAACCTACTGCGATACCCAGCTTCTCTATATAGGAGCCCCATTACCCCCTTGCCCCCTTGCCTTCCTCAACA
>JAABUV010003319.1_pt1 | contig 20599 bp, 33 predicted proteins | sample 5559971 | NCBI WGS metagenome assembly JAABUV01 (sample SAMN10711881, study PRJNA513362) | rock metagenome | isolation source: Antarctica rocks | place: Antarctica: Victoria Land, Knobhead nord | collected 2015-12-19
ATGCGCGCGCGCGCCTGGAGCAGCTAGCGGCGCAGGCGCGCCCGGCGGCGCAGCTGCCAGGGGTGCCGCCCCGCTGCAGGCAGGCCGAGCGCGCTGGCTGAGGCTGCGCGCCGCCCGCGGCGGCTTCTTGGTCCCTGTGGCGCTTGGCTGGGAAGCCTGCCTCGTCCCCACTCATGCAACGGGATCCCAATGACAATCCCCATGCTGATCGGCGCCAACGTGCGCGTGCAGAGTCTGCGGCGCAAGCGTCTGGCAGAGCTGCAGGACGCGGAGGAGTGTGGCAGCAGCGGCGGCGGGGGGGGCGCAGCTGGCGGCGGAGACGCCGACGAGGACCGCGAGGCCGCGCTGCTGCGGCTGCGCCTGGCCGCGCTGCAGGCCGCCGAGCAGCGCGCCATGCTGCGGCAGGCGCGCGCGCAAGCCCCTGCAGGGTATATGGCCCGCGCTGCTCCATTGTGCCGCTCTCCAGCCCATCCCATGTCCTGTAATCACCCCTGAATGCGTTGCGGTTCTGACAGTGCTGCGGCGCGCAGCATCGCTGCCCGCAGCGCAGCGCGCAGCGCCGCCGCGGCCGCCGCTGGTGGAGCTCCGGCACAACTCGCGCTCGGCCGCGGCGGGCCTACAGTGGACACCGTCCCTCACACCTGTTGCACTTGCAGGAGCAGGCAGTGCTGCCGCCAGACGAGCGCGCAGCGGCGGCGCCGCGCGTGGCCGCGGACTGCGTGCAGAGAGGTACCTGAGCTAGGGTTCAATGGCAGAATATGGTGCCACCCCGGGATCCCCTGCGCGCGCAGGAGCTGGCGATGCTGCGGCACGCCGCGGCGCTGCCGGCGGAGCGGCGCGCCGCGCCACCGCCGCCGCCGCCGCCGGAGCTGCTGGCGGCGCTGCGCGCGGCGGCGGACGGACTGGCCGGCGGCGGCGGCGGCCGCGCCGCGCACGCGGCAGCCGTCTTCCGCCCGGGCGTCGCGCCGCCGAGCGTGTCGCTGGCGCAGCAGGCGCGCCGGCCTCGGCGGCGCCCTGCCAGGGTTTGCAGGGTTTCCCGCGCTGCGAGCTGCGACCCTGGATCCGTCGGGATGGTTGCCAGCAGCGCAGCACATGACTGCATCGAAGCCTCGGCTGTGAGCACGCTGCGAGGGCTCGGTGCGCTTTGCCTCCAGCCGATGCGCGGGAGGAGGCGGCGCGCAGCGCGAAGCATGCGCTGCGTGCCGCGCTGCCACGGCGGCTGCACGCAGGCTGACGCTGTGTTGGTCTGCAGGCTTGGGCGTGCACGCTTGATGCACGCTCCCAAGCGCTTTCCACGCACCTGCGCTGACGCGGCGTGCGGCCCGGCAGGCGGGGCGCGAGCTGCGCGCCGCGCGCGAGGCCGACGCGGCAGCCGCGGCGGCGGCCGCCGCGCGCGCGGCGGCCGAGGCGGCCGACGAGCGCGCGGGCGGCGAGGCGGCCACCGCGCGCGCGCGCGCCTGGGACGACTGGAAGGATGAGCACCCGCGCGGCGAGGGCAACAGCAAGCTGCGCCCGACCGCGTGAGGCGCGGGCGGCCGCGCGCTGCGACTCTCGCTGCGGTGTGTGGTCGAGTGTGTCTGCGGCACCCGCACCGGCGGCAGGGCCTCTCTGTTCACGCTTGGGCAGCGACAGGCGGCGGGCGTGCTTTATTTGGCCTGCCGGCGGGTGCAGGGGGTGTACAGCAGGGCTGGTGGTGGGCGGAGCCATGCCATGGCGGCCATGGGCTTGGGTGGCTGCGGGCAAGCCTGCCGGGACGCAGCAGGCCCTGTTAGCGAGTTCATATGGCTAGGAGGCGTCTGCGTGTGTGCCAGATGTCATTAAGAGTGATGTTGGTACGGTGCCTGGCATGTTGTATGTGTGTGTGGTGGGTTGCCCAGCGTTACTCCCGCAGGCTGCTTGAGCGACCGAGTCCTGCATTGGGCTTGTTTGCACCTCAACTTGGCACTGGCTCGTTGTGTGAACCTCTGCGAATGTTATACATGCGGCATGCCCACCCACCCTGAGCTGCTGACAGCTGGGACGCGCAGCAAGTCTGCTGAGACAATCAACCGCTTGCAAAACGTGAGAACAACTAGCATCTACTGCAGCATCTACTGCAGACATACACATGTGCTCCCACTCCTCCCGTACAGAGGCAGGCCTCCGGCATGTCGTTCAGCTGACGAGTACCTCTTAATTCTTACACCCTCACTTGCCAAAAAACAAAATCGGCCAGCCACTTTTCCGAGTCCAGGCCGATGATAACACAAGCACTCCACAACGCCTGGACGGGAACAAGGGACCTAGGCCCAGATAGCAGACTCACGACCATGCTCCTGAAGAGAACTTTGTCAGGATGTAGAAATATGCAACTTCTTGCCAACACATGACGAGGGAGGGCACAGCCGCGAACCGGGCAGCGAACATCCAAACTGGGCGGCTGTTGTGCAGACCCTGCAGTGCCAGCACGCACCAGTGGAGGGGTGAGCGAAGTATCCATACCCAGGACACAGGGGCGGGTGGGACATGTGCAGATCTGAACACTCCCCAGACCGACTTCACCAGGCTAACTTCAAAATGCCGACAAAATCAACCCTACATGGAGCGGACTCCCGCTCCCGCCCAATAATGGGCTGGCACCAAAGCGCGCGTTGTGCATCAAATAGCCTGTCGCCGCGGCCACAGCTGCCAGGAACCAGGCAGCGGGCGGCAGCATGCACCTCGTTTCGCCGCGGCCACAGCCGCCGGAGTGCCAGGCAGCTGGCGCAGCATGCACCTCACTTCATAATTGATATAATATCCTAACCCACCTGCGCATCCATGTCCCACGCCCCAGGAGGCTCACGGAGCTGCCCGGCACTGCTGAAACCCTGCTGAAAACCTGTGCGCATGGACTGCGTCCACCGCAGCAGCGCCGGCTTGACCCGCCGGCCGCTCTCCCGGGTGGCCACACCGATGTGGGCAAGTCAGGTGGCATTGCATGGTGGGGTGTGCCGCCCTCACATTGCAGCGTGCATGCGAGAGGTGAAGGCGGAGGTATGAGCAAACACTCATGCGTGGGGCTGGCCACAGGCAGTAGCGCACCCCGCAAGTGCCGGGCCGCCCCAGAAGAGCCACGCGCGCGGCTCGCCGCACGCGCTCACCTGCACTAACTACCGCTTTGCTCCTCCCAAACCAGCCCTGCCGTCCGACAGGGCCCTGCGGGGACCCGCGCTGCCAGCGCCGACGCCGGCAGCTTAGCGGCCAGCGCCGCAGAGGCGGGTGGCGGCTCCGGCTCGGGGCGCTCACGCCTTGACGGGCAGCGCGGCGTGCGCGGCGCTGTCGTCCGAGAAGCAGCCCGCCGAGTCGGCGCCTGCGCGCGCGCCGTTGCCCTGCCTTGAGGGCCTGCTCTGTGGGTGGCGCATGCCTGCCACCGTGCGGATGTGCGCCACAGGCGAACGCGCTGCGCGTCGCACGGCATGCCAGCGCCCCGAATTGCGGCAGGGGCGCCTCCGGCATGGCCGACAGCGAGCCGGCCGGCCGGAGGGCGCTGCGGTGAGGCACCGCTGCAGCGAGGCACCGCACTGCGCCGTGCACCGCGGAACGAATCCACAGCCTGACCTAATCTCAAACCTACCCTAATCTACCCTACCCTGTCCGACGGCGGCGCTGCACCGGCAGCCGCCTCGTCATTTTTGGCGCGCCGCGCGAGCTTGGCGTCGTAGCGCTTGGCCGACGCCTCGACCACCGTCATGACCACCGTTGAAAGAGTCCATGCTTTGACTGAGCATCAACCTGAACCCTACCCTACCCTACCCTATCCGATGGCGCACCAGCGGCCGCGTCGGCTTTCTTGGCCTGCCGCGCGAGCTTGGCGTCGTAGCGCTTGGCCCACGCCTCGACGACCGTCACCGCGCAGCAATCGCCCCAGATGTTGGTCACCGTGCGGAACATGCCCAGCAGCCTGCGCGCGCCCGCGCGCCAAAGCTCGGGCGGCCGGCCGGACAGGCGGCGCCGCCCCCAGCAGCGCCTCCCCGGCACGCTGTGCATGGAGCACTGCTGGCGCGAGCAAGGCCCGGGGCTGAGAGCTGTCAGGGCAGGCGGCGCCGCCCAGCCGCGCGGGCCGCTGCGGCGCGGAACGCGCGCGCGGGGCGGGCGCGGTGCGCAGCCGGGCGGCGGTGCGCAGCGGGCGCGCCGGCGAGCGGCCGCGCGCCCGGGCGGGGCTCTGCTGCGGGCCCGGGTGAGGGCGGCGGGCGCACCAGTCGACGGCGAGGATGACCGACAGGTCCTTCACGAATGACTGCATGCCCACGGCCTGCGTGCGCGCCGCCGCATCAGGTGGCATCTCTGGATCGCGCTGCAAGCGGGCAACCGCGCCACATGTCAAAAATTCACACAGGGTCTTTCAAGACCGTCTCTGCATCCGCCCGGCGCTTCCGGGCGCCATGCGACTTGAAACTGGCTCACATGGACCGCAGGTGGAGGGCAATTTATGCGCGATCACACAGCCTGTTTACAAAGGAGCCTACCAGTGTGCACGGAGGGAATGCTCAAAGAGAGAAGCGGCAACGTGATTCAAACAAGCCCGCATGTCTGCACGGCAGGGCCGGCGGGCCGGCGCGCGGGGCCGGCACGGTGCGCCTGCAGCACGGTGATCCGGCAGGGCCGTCGAGCCGGCGCACGGGGCCGGGGCGCGCGCCTGCAGCACGGTGATCATGGATACGAGTGCCGACATGGGGATGGACGCCGCGCCGATGGCGGCCAGCGTGGCGGTGATGGCAATCACGATGACCTGCCCGATCGACAGCGACAGGCCGTGCGCCTGCGGGCGTATGCAGTGCGTGAATCCATCTCTTGTCTACCACCTACTGTATTATTCAATTACATGGGGTGTCACATCTGCATCTCTACAGCCAACACATGCTGCCAGACAAAGTTCGTCCCATCAGCCACTGTGAGTTTCGGTTTGCTTATCATTTTGTGAGGACGGCTGGAGCTGCACGGCTGGAGCTGCACAAAGCAAAAATAGACATGCGGGCATGCTGTGCTGCACATGCGCGCTCGACAGCCCCGCCCAGCACAGCTCCCAGCCCTGGGCAACCTGCCCTTGGGGCCGCTCATGGCCAGTCATAGACAGGCCTGCAGCAGCCATCTGCCCTCCATTCAGCGCCAGACCCCTCTCAGCACCGCGACGGTCACGAGAGGCGCCGAACATGCTATGATGTCCCCTCCCCCTCTTCCCCCCCTACAAAGTCAGAAAGTACGCCGCGCGGCGCGCGCCTGCGCGATGAAGATGACCGAGACGGCCTCGTAGAGCGCCGCGCCGTCGCGGTTGATGTTGGTGCCGAGCGGGATGACGAACTTGACCAGGCTCTCGCGGCAGCCCAGCTCGCTCGCGCACTGCATCGTCATCGGCATCGTCGCCGCCGAGGAGCTGGTGCCGAACCTGCGCGGCGCGGCGCGCGCCCGTGTGGCGTGCCGCACTCAGGCTGCTCGCGCCGTCAGGAAGCAGTGGCGGGCGGCGGCCGCGCATGCAGATGGCTACAGTACACTTCAGCGGTGATTTACGGTCAGGGCACCGCCTGCGGAGCCGCCCTGAGTGCGCGCCGCCGCCTGCCTCGCACCAGAACCCGGACACGTGCTGCGGCAGGCGCATCTCTTGAGGCAGAGGCGGACACGCTGGCGTGCCATCGACAAGGAGCCGACGCACAATACAAGAGCGGCGCGGGAGCTGCCCCGGGGGCGCACCCCATGGCGAACGCGGGGATGAAGGCTTTGACGACGGACAAGGGGTTGAGCCGCGACAGGAGCAGCAGCGTGAGCGGCAGCGAGATGAACGCGTGCACGCCGAAGCCGCACAGCACGGTCGCGACGTACAGGCTCAGCGACTTGAGCAGCTGGATGACGTTGCAGGCCTGCGGCGGCCCGGGCCGCGCGTCAGCGGCCAGCGCGCTGCGCGGCACAAGGCCGACGCCCGACACGGCGCACTCCCCGGGGCAGCGCCAGCCGCCCATCGCGCGCCGGCCCTACCCTAACTGTCCTATCCCAGGACCGCGCGCGCAGGCGGGGACCGCGCCTGCAGGATGGTCGCGCAGATGAGCGATGCGATGCAGAAGGGCGTCAGGTAGATCACCATCCACACCTGCGCGGCCGCGCTCATGTCAGACTCTCCGCCCGCTGCAGCAGCCTTGCGTGACACGCGCGCGCGCGGGCGCCACGGTGCACGACATGCGGCTCTGCCTGGCGGGCGCGGCGCTGGCGCCTGCGCGATGCGCTCGCCGCGCAGGTCCGCCGTGGCCGGCAGCAGGTGCAGGGGAGCGCGAGCGGGGATTCCAACGGGGAGCCTCGCGCTGCGCCGCGAACAGACAGGAGGGCGCGGTGTGACGCACTGCAAAGTGACGCTGCGCACACGGGAGCGGTGTGAGTTGGGGTGCGGAATTGGGCATGGCGGGGTGCGAGATTAGGGTAAGGGCGCGCGCCAGCTTCATGATGACGTCGTTGGCCGTCTCCACGATCTGGATCAGCGGCTCCGCGCGCGGGCCCATGCCGGACAGCACCACGCCCACGGCAATGCTGCGGCGCCGCAAGCAGAGGCTCAGCAGCGTGCGCGCGGGCGCGCGGGTGCACCAAGGCGTAGGGCCGTGCAGGGTGCCGTTGCGGCTGTGCTGCCAGGCGCGGAGCGCGGCTGGCTGTGTGCGCAGCACAGCGTAAAGCACCTAGTTGTCGGACATACATGCCCATATACAACCATAAGCCACCAGGTCATGCATTGCCACATGCAGGCATGATCGGGCCGGGCGGGCGCCAGCCAAGCCTCTTGTGTGTGTGTATAGAGTCCCGCTTGAAGCATGCATAGGCACACCATTGCAGTGCAGTGCAGACCCGCTGCGAAAAAACCAGGGCACGCAGGCCGCCCTGCCGGGCGGCCGGGCGCGGCGCGGGCGGCGCACAAGAAGACCATGATGCCCAGGTAGGACGACTCCGCGGACGCCTTGATGATGTTCTTCGGCAGCATGTCGCGGCCCACGTTGAGCAGGCTCTCCACCGTGTCGGACGTCGCCGCGCTCCTGCGCGCGGCGCGGCACGCAGACTCGTTACATCAAGGCACCATGTCCCGGCCCGCATTGAGCAGACTCGCACTGAGTTGCACCATGCATGAAGGGTGTTTGCAGGCCCTATGGGTCCTGCTCCCTCAAATGCTTGAGTGAGCCGTGCCAGCGAGGGCAGCAGGCTCCGGCCGTTGGACCACCACCGGCCCCATTCCAGCGAAACACTGCCACACCGGTCACTCTGTCATCAAGTGTCACACAGCGCGCGCAGAGCGCCCGCGCCGCCACGCGCAGCAGCAGTGCCCCTGAGGCAGCAGCGGCCGGGCGCGCACTGCTTGCCCATGATGGTGTCGGTGTTCTTGGCGGCGCAGTCGCCGCTGCTGCTGCCGGAGAAGGGCAGGTCGCGGCCAGGGCGGATGATGTAGGTCAGCGCGATGCCCAGGATGACAGCCAGGACCTGCGCAGCCGTGGGGTAGGGTCTGTCAGCGCGGCGCCCGGTGCGACAGCCGGGGCACTGCGCGGCCGTCAGGTCGTGTGGCTCGGCGCGGCGCTCAGGATGACACCGAGCGCCTGCGGCTGTCCCTGCTGCTGACAGGCTTGGGAGAGGAGGCATGCCTACAGCAGCCTGAGGCGCAGCCTTGAAGCGCAGCAACCTGGCTGTGCACGCACAAGCTGCCGCCTCTGTTGACCTAAGCGCGCTCAGCACGCCCTCGCGCAGTTGCTCTGAGAATGCCCTGGCAGGTGTGCTCCAAAGCGGTGGCACGCACGACGTTGAGCGCCGCAACGCGAAGCCCCATCGTAAAAAGAGGCGCCCTGGCGGATGTGCTCCAGAGCGGTGGCAAGCACAGCCTTGTGCGCTGCAACGCAAAGGTTCTGGGGCCCCCGCCCTGCGGCGGGCTGCTCACCATGGACAGGAAGTAGTAGAAGAGCGACCAGCCCATGACGCGGCCCGCCCTGCGGCGCTCCACGACCCAATCAGCCGCCGCCTCTGCTACTGCGTGCTGCACACACGACAAATTTTGCGCGCGCGTGGCCTGGCTGGGAGCACGTGGCGCCGGCCCAGCGCTGGTGCGGCGCATGCAGGGAGGTCGCAGCTCGGCAGGCGCACAGGCGAGAGCAGCGCGGCGCGCCGCGCTGCACGCCATGCTGCGTGGCATGCGCACCCGGCAGAGCTGTGGCGCAGGGACAGCACGCCGTTGAGCAGCGCGAGCGCGATAAGCGGCAGCACTAACTCCTGCAGCGCGTTCAGGAAGAGCTCGCCCGGGTAGCCTGCGCGCAGCCCCCCACAGCGGGGGGCTCAGATAGGGTTTGAGCGGCGCGTTCAGGAAGAGCTTGCCTGGGTAGCCTCGCGCAGCCCCCACAGGGAATGACTCAGGTGGCTTGAGCGGGGGCCCACTGGCATACTTCATGCGGTGCGCTGCACTGCGACTGAAGTAGCGAGCGCCGCCGCGCTGGGGCGTGAGTGGCGCCAGAGCGAGCTGGGCGGGTCGTAGTGAGACGGGCCCCTTGCGAGCAAGGCGGGCCGCGCACCGATGATCTCGATCGCCCGCTTGCTCAGGTGCAGGCCATAGAGCCCGGCGCCGAGCGCGATGCCGACCGCCACACCGGCCAGCATGAAGTAGACCAGGTTCTTCTTCTGGAGCGCCTGCGCCTTGAACGCCTGCGGCTGGCGCCTGCGGGTGACTACCTGGCCGCCACTGGCTGCGCCCCTGCTCGGGGACAGGAGCAGGGAGTCTGGCGGCGGCATGCGTACGGGTGCTAATGCACGGGTGTCCTGGTTCCAGGACAGGCGGCCGGCTCTGGCCCCTGGAGTGCTAGCCGAGCACGGGGGTGAAGTATGTTGGCGCGCTCCTCTCACTGCCCACCTGCCAGCGCGTGGGCGCCGGCGCCGGCGCCGGCTTGACCGGCGTCGGCGGCGTCTCTGGCATCTCCACGTCGTCGACGGCGCCCCCCTTCACGCCATGGACACCTGCGGGCGCCTCAACGCCCCGCCTCAGAGCCCTGCAGGTCCCCATGCGGCAAGAAGAGGCAGCGCTGCCTGATAACCTAGCACCTGTGCGAACACGAGCAGCCTACAACCAACTAAAAACGGTGGCAGTGCAACAAGCACCACTAAGTGGCTGCCCACGCAGTCTGCAGAGCTGGTGCGCGCCCTCCTCACCTGCCATCTTGCAGGAACCTTTCCCCCGTATGCTCAACCAGCTGGCTTAATATCGATGTGCGGCGGCCTCAGATGTGCGGGGCGACTTTGCACAAGCGCTCGTTGCGGGCTGTGGCGCGGCACCCACGTGCAAGCCCTGACCAGGATCCAGTTCAAACTCCGTGAGGTTACGAGGCGTGACTCTTAAAGTTTGGCAGCGCCGCTGGCTGCGAGTAACTCTGTGAAGATGAACACCGTGTGCTGCGTGTGTACTGCGTGTGCTGCCGCAAATGGGGACAATATTGCACCTCTGCGCTCAAGTGAGTGAGGCTGACCACGCGGGCGCAAGCCAGCAAGGGCAGGTTGGCCACCTCCGTGTCTTTTGGATGCAGAGGGCGCCCCAGCTGTGGCAGAGTCTGCTCTTGTCCTCCCTCGTGGGTCGGCTGTGCCGCCGCAGCGCAGCGTTCACGTGTCTGGGCACACGCGCTGCAAGCCCCTGTCTGCGTCCTCCGGCCCCGCTGCAACTGCATGTTCGGTGCTTCGCGCAGGCCCGCTGTACCTGTCGTACGTACCTTGTGCGCGCGTGTGCCGGGCCAGCACGGCTATCGGCACGGCGGCCAGCCAGGTCCTATGGCTGGCTCGTGGGGAGTGTATGGAGCGTACGTACATACACGGTGGTTTGCTCCTACCCACTAGGCAAGTGCCTCTCTACCTTAGCTGCATGTTGCGCTTCACGTTGCGCTGCACACCAAGTGCACCAGCGCTTGGACGCCCAAGGCTCTGAGCAGCACGCAGCGCAACTAGAATTCTATCCGAGCCAGAGACCTCGCGCACGGCCTGCAAAAGGCACTCAGCACAATTTAGGCCTTGTATTTGATATTTATACAAGTGGTTGATGCAGGGTGGAAGACAACACGCTCGTAGCGGTGATGGGCGTCTGGACACAAACTTGGCAGCACAAAGTCTGCTGCAGGATCAGCATAGCCAGGTAATGTTCGGAGATGAAGGCCGGAGGCCTTCACCCGCGACGGGCAAAAGTGGAATGCGCCCAATGAATGAATGAATGAATTACAACCGTGTATCGGCCAAACTTGAATGCATTGCAGCCTGCACATGATGTGTGCAGCACATCCCTTCATGCCGAATGAAATCTACGTCAGGGCGGGCTCAATCAACAGCAGACTAGCACGTAGCAGGTGCTTTATCAATGAGCAGAATCAGCCAAGAATCGTGCATCAGCAGCCTTGAAGCACCGATGCACTATCAACGGCAACCAAAAAAATCGCAACCTGCAGGATTCGAACCTGCGCAGCTCTCGCTAATAGATTTCTAGTCTATCCCCTTAACCAACTCGGGCAAAGTTGCGCGTGCGAGCAACTCTGCGCTTTTCGCAAGGTATATATGTGCCTGGCGTGGCAAGCCCTTGTGCGAACCTGAGCTAGGCGAGCCGTCCAACTGCCCCAAGCAACTTCTTTCCTTTCCAAGCTGTCAACATCAAACCCGAAGCTAGCACCGCAGGCTGCGCACAGCTTGTGCTGTTGCTGGTGCAGGGTGTGAGGCGATACAAGAGGCAGTGCTGCTTTGCAATCTCATCGCACTCAACTTGAACATCAAAGGGGCTGGGTTGGGGATGCTCGGTCTGGGCAGCATGGAAGCCGTGGGCTGTGCCTGCGGCGGCGCAGCAGGCGTACTGCCACCTGTAGCAGTCAGCCGCTGCCACCCCGCGGCACGCCAGACGCTTGCTCGACGCCCGAGCCTGCGCGAGCAGGCCTGGAAAAGCTGCAGGAGGTTGCCGTGCAGGCCTGGAGTCAAGACTGCAGTGGCGCTCAATCTGGCCGAGGCGCGACAGCACCCCCAGCACCCAATCGGCCTGCGTCGCAGCCTGGGCTGCCAGTGTGGACGTGCAGCTCGGTACCCACGCTGTGCCAAAGCAATAGCGAGGAATATTTGCGGCCTATTAAATGCGCCTTGCTGTACCGCTGTGTCACACTGCACCTGCAACCATGCAAGTCAGCACACTGCGCCTAAGCTTGGTACTTGCGCCTGCAGGAGCAAGTGCTTACGAGCGCACATGCTGAGGAGCGCGCGGCAGCCGTCTCGCGCCTTGTTCACGCGGCCACTTTTGGTGCTGGACACAGTGCAGCGCGCGCTCCTGTTCGCTCTGGCAGTCGGCGTGGTGCGCAGCTCCTTGCCCCTGGCTGCAGTGTTGCACAGGCTGTCTGTGTGGGAGCCCCTTTGCGCTATATGACAAGGTTTATAGTAAATGCGAGCTAGGCGCGTATTCGAGCTTTGGTGCGGCCTAGTGGGGCCTGAAACAGTTTTGTCGAGGAGCTCTGCACCTGCGCTTGGGTGTGTCCTGGGCTTCTGGGCTTGTCACCGTCTGTGCTGTCTGTTTAGGGCGTGTTACACTTTGTGCACGGCAGGGCTTACTTTTGTGCACACCGCTTTCACTTGATTGAGCAGCAATGATGAAGTGCAACAAATTGCTAGAGAACGTGGGTTATGCTTCAACGAGCGACGTGATTTTGAGGTATCGCAGCCCAGCTTTGTATAACAAACGGCACTGTTTGGCTCACTGCGTGCCTCTCTCCGCGCGCGCAGCAGCGCCTGTCCGCGCTGGCCGGGCGCGTGGTGGCCGCCAACAAGCGCGTGCTGTGGTGGCAGGCGCGCCTGCGCGCCGCGCGCGAGGTCGCGGCCGCAGCGGCTGCTGAGCGCGCCAGCGCCAGCGCGGCTGCTACGCGCAGGTGCGGACAGCGGCTGTGCCAGTACAGATATGTGTAGCACTCGATGGTGTAGAAAGCTGGGCCTGCGCTGCAAGGTGTGGGCTGCGGTCATCAACTTCGAAAGTGCGGGCCCCAAGCACAAGAAGTGTGAGCACCCTGCTGACAACATGGGCTACTGTACTGTCACCCACCACTGCACGGCCCAAAGAGTGTGCTCACCCTGGGGCCAGGGCGAAGCTGGCGCGGCTGGGCGCACTGGCGCAGCGCGGCGCGGCCGACGCGCAGTTCCTGGCCATGCTGCGCTCGCTGGACGACTCGCACACCGCGCTGGAGCACAAGTGGGCAGCTATGGCGCGCCACGTCGCGCGCGAGGCCGACTTTCGGTGCGGCTCGCTTCGCTGTCTCCTGCAGCGTTTTGCAACGCAGACATGGACAGGGGGTAAAGCAGAGGGATGCTGTTGCCGTGCGCATGATGGTACCATAACGTGCCGTGTAACGGGTGCCCTCTGGCGTTGCTTGCTTACCCTTTGTATATATACGCTGCTGTGTACAGCGTTTAAGGGCGTCTCAGCACTATTACAGCGTATCTGGCATATGCCCTGACGCGCGCGCGCGTGCGTGCGCATACAGCACGCGCGGAGCAGCGCTGACCATGGATGGCGCGCGCGTAGGCGGCACACCGAGGAGCTGTTCCGCAAGGCGGGCGAGTCGAGCGCGGCTGTGCAGGACGCGGGCGCGGCGGGCGCGGCGCTGCTGAAGGGCGCGCACAAGCGCGCCGTCGTGCAGCACGAGGAGGCGCTCAAGCGCCATGTATTTGCGCAGATGCTGCAGCACGGCGCGCCGCCGCGCGCCGCCTAGGCAGACTATGGGCGCCGCTGCGTGTGCGCGCGGCCTGGGCGGGCGCTCCAGCAGACCCAACTGGGCTCTATCAAGCGCGCAGCTCGGCAGCGCGCACGCTGCGGCAGGGGCCAGCGAGCGATGTCGATTCATGGTGTTGCAGTGAGCGAATGGGTACGCTGTGTAGGCAGTAGTGCCGGTGAAGGCTCGTTAGTCAGGGAGATGGACTTTGAGCAACCTCTTTCACTTGCGGGTGGCTGCTGCAAAGGGAGCAAGAGGCGTCTGGGTTGGACAGTGTTCCGTTGTGGTGGAGATCTTAGCAAGCGGGTGTGCTCATAACCGGCGGGTGCCCAAAAGGGTATCAGGCTGGCTTGCAGCAGGGCTGTGGCATGCTCTGCCTGTGTGATTGGCCGGTCACATGGGTCAGCAGCGCAGAGTGGGCAGATGTGCGGCATGTGTGCGGTCGTCTGGTTTGGCGTTGGCGTTGTGTGGAAGTGTGGAAACAATTCAGCTTGCTTTCTTGACGCAGGGGTTCAGCGTGAGCAGTGTGCCCTGTGTTTGCAGATTAGTGGCAGATCAGCAAGTCGGGGTGAATCAGAAAGCCTAGCGCCTGATGGCGTGAATGCATGGTAGTGAGCATGCGGGCCGAGCCACTGAACAGCAGCTGCGGAATGCATGGTAGGGATCTAAGTGAACAGGCTGTGGAACAAGCAGTAGGGAACAGATTAGGTAGTGTGGCAGACTCTGTCCTGCATGCAGCAGGTTGTGCTGTGTATCCAGACGCGCAGATGTGTTGTGCATGCATATGCGACTGCATTCTGTTGCCATGGAGGCTGTGTGACTTGTAGTGTGCTTTTAGAGATGAATTGTGGTGTAATCGAGAAGTTCTAACTGCTGGCCGCGGGCCTTTTGGCAAGGTCGTGTCGGCATCACCGACAAACGCACTAGTATTGCAGCACCGCATGCCAAGAATTACACAACTGTGTAATCAAAACCACAGCACAGCACTGGCGTGATCCAGAACACAAAAATCAATGGGTGCAACATGCCCCTGACAAATGCCTCACTCGTCCATGTTTGCTATCTCCAGAGCGAAGTCATCGCGCTCCACGCTGCCGGTGCGCGGGTCCACAGCCTGGACAGCGGCGCCGCCTCGCTTAGTGCATACCATTGTACGCTTAGTGCATACCATTGGATGCTCAAAGCATCAACATTCATGTCGAGCAGTTTTGTGAGCATGTGACACCACGTACAGGTGCTTCTTCATAACAGGGCCAACTCAACCCCCCAGCTGCTGCCGACCCATCTATCCCAGACCCATCCTCTTGTCGAGGCATTTGCCAATCTGCGCGACGCTGAATGCGGGGTGGTGCAGCACAATCTCTCAGACCAGCACGCCTGCTGAACACAGGCGCGACTCAGCCTCCAGTCTTGTCCCTGCATGTCAGGCAGGCGGCTGCATACCCAGACAGCTCCTGCTCGACTCGCAGGCGCGCGCGCGGCATGCGTGGCAGCGCCTGCCCGGCAGAGCCGCGCCCAACCCGCAGGCCGCCCACCTCACCCCCCCGCCGCAGGCGCCTGCTCCAGCCGCAGGCACGGGCGGCCAACACCCCATGCGAGTGTAGGGTTTAGGGTATGATACATAGGGTATACATTGTATATAGGGTATACAGGGTATACATAGGGTAGTGCACCTGCTCCGCGAAGCTGCGCCCGAACTGCAGGTCGTACACCTCGTCCTCCGCCACCGTCTCCAGCACCAGGTCAGAGCGCGGGAAGCCGACGCACATGAGCGCGTACCCCGCCTCGCGCAGCTCGCGCGAGACGCCGAGCGACTGCGCGCGCGCGCGCGCGCTGCTGGGTTTAACACTATACTGGGGGCCGCGGTCCCCAGTCTACTGTTCGGGCTCAGCAGACGAGCGGTGCGCCGCACAACAGGCGCGGCGCGCACTGCGCAGACGCCCCGTCAGAAGACGCAGGCCTAGAGCGCCGCCTGAGGAGCGCACACGCCGGCGGCCCGTCGCGCCTCCGCATAAGCGAGCCCATCAGCAGGAAAGCGGCGGGGCACGAGCAGCCCGCAGCCAGTGTAGCCGGCCGTGAGAGAAATCGCCCAGAGCGTGAGCGCTTGGCCGAAAGGAGCGCGCAGTGGGCACAAGGGCTGCGCGCGGGCGGCGGGGCGCGCCTGCGGCTGGTACAGCTCGCCGTCCAGCACGCGCACGGCGCACGCGGTGCAGCAGCCCATGCGGCACGCGTACGGCAACAGCAGCCCGCGCTCCTCCGCCTCCCACAGGATGTACCTGCGGCGCGCGCGCGCGCGCGGCCATGGGCAGGCGTGTGCAGGGCGCGCGCGTGACTCATGGCGCGTAATGTGCGAGCCTGCCGCCAAACCCCCCCAGTCTCGGGCTCAGCAGCCGCGCGCCGCGGCGCGGCTTGCAGCGGAATGCACAGCAGGTGCAGCGCGGCGGGCTGCAGCCAAGGTGCTATCGAGAAAACGTGCCATCGAGCAGCCGTGCCTGCCGCCACGCGCAGCGCGCGAGCTGACACTCTGACTGCACAAGCTCCCCGCCCTCCCACCTCTGTCACCTTTACGCAGGGACGCTCTGCACAACTGCTTATTTGAATCAAAAAAAAACACCACGCCAAGTCAGCACGCACCTGTCCTCCGGCACGTCCACCTCAACCTCCTGGTCAGCGTGGCGGTTGAAGATCTTGACGCGGTGCCGCGCCGCGCTGCTGGCGCCGGGGCCCTCGCCGCTGCCCGCGCCCGCCACGGCGCCCTTGTGCGCGTCGCGCCCGCCCTGCGGCCGCCGCCGCGGCTCAGCCTCCAACCCCACTCAGCTTGGGGGTGGCCCTTGGTGCTGCCCCTTGCGCGCCGTGCCACCCAAAGACACCTGCGTGCCTCGCCCAAGGCGGGTGCGAGCCACACAGGACGCCAGGGCAGCAGGGCGCGCAGCGATACGCAGCGCGCGCGCAAGCGCACCACGATGCGGGAGCCTGCATTGAACTCCTCCTCCACCCACAGGTCCACGTAGCCATCCGGCGCGTACTGCCGCCGCCACTCGTCCGTGGACATGCCGTGGATGCTGCGCGCGGGCTGCCACGCGCCTGCAGCCTCCTCCTCATCTGCGGGCGCAGCGCTGGCCTGCCGAGCAGGCGGGCTACGTCAGTGCAGGCCTCCCCTCTGTCTGCCTATGCGCGACCACTGGCAGGAGCCTGTCGGCAAGCAACCTCACTGCAAGAGTGTGTTCATGCTGCGCGCGGTGCACGTATGTCCCAGCTGTAGCCGTTGCTATAGCATTCAGTGCGTGCATGAAGACTACTTGCAGGATGTCGTGCACGCTGATAACTAATACCTCCGCACCTCAGGCTTGAGCTGGCCGCCCAAGGTGAGGCCGATGGGGCCCAACACGTCACCCAGACCGCTGTCCCCGCGCTGCCTGCGCTCTGGCGCAGCCTCGGTGCGCGCTGCCTCCGCTTTACGCGCGCAGGTAGGCACGCCTCGCCGCAGCAGCCGCGCACGGCGTCTGCTTGTTCTGCAAGTTGCGGGGCGAGCCAGTGCAGGTGCGCTCGTGGACGCCAAGCTGTGTGCCTGGCAGCGCGAGCACTGCGCCATGGGTTGAACCATGTTCATGATGGGTTGAGCTGTGTTCGTGACAAGTCCAGCAGCGGAATACCACAGAGAAGAAGGTTGTGTACACAAGCACGGACGTATTAGATAATGCGTTGAGACTTGCTCGTGCGAGCAGATCTGGGTGGAATCGGGGTGGAGCGTGGGATAGCGCTCACTCATGTAGACAACATACACATAACAATCTGGCTTTCCTTTCTTTCCGTGCTGAGTGGACTACGCTGAGAGGACTACGCTTGACCTGGAGTCTAATAAGCACATGCCCTGGCTATGCGCTTGCCTTTTACATGCCTGCGGCTCACTGCGTCATCTTGCTTCCTGCAAGAAGCCAAGCAAGCACATCTCCGCAGTGAGCGAAAAAGACAATACCCTGACCAGACCAAGCGCCATGCATGGTATACACCGACTTTCCAGCCAAATTGAATGACTGTGACACACAGGGAGCAGCATACGCCCGCCAGCAGAGCTGACTCAATGAAACCCTCAAGACAACTTGTGATCACCCTGCAAACGCAGTCCACGCCTTGAACTTTACTGCTTGCGCGCAAACCAAGCATTAACACAGGCTCAACAGCCCCACTGCTTTGGCAGGCCATGCGAGGCCAGCACCCACATCGCTCGGCTGCACGGGACGCGCCGCGGCAGTGCGCCCTTGCCCAAGCTGCCAGCGCGCTTATTGACAGCAAGCGCTGGGCCAGCGCAGCGAGCGGAGCGGCCTGCAGGACTCCCTGGCGCAGCTTACGGCTGTGCGGCAGTGCCGGGCGGCCCCTGCGGACCGGCGTTCTGCGGCGGCCCCTGCGGCCCTGCGTCCTGAGGCGGCCCCTGTGGCTGCGGGGGTCCCTGCACGCGGCCCCCGCTCACAAAAGTCATGCCATGGCTCTGAACAAGTGCAAGGCAAAGGGCTGCACAGGAGTCACAGCGCTGAACCAACGTGCGCGCATCTGCCTGAAACATTATCAACGAAGAAACCCCAGTGCCAAGGCGTCACATGTGGAATTTGCTGGCATGAGTACTGACAGCTCATCACCAAAAGCTCTGGCAACCTGTGTGCCTGTGCATGGGGATGCGCTTTTGAGCTGCACGAAGACGGCAGCCAGGCCGGGCTGCTGCAACACCATGCAACACAAGCTGCACCATGCATGGTGTGTGCACACTGCCCAGCCACGACCTACAAGGTCGGTGAAGAATAAAAAGAAAGAACCGTACAGGCACGTTGCACGGTTAAAGTGCAGGGCTGGGCGCACACCTGCTCGGCCTGCGCCTGCGGCTGCGCGTCGGGCTGCGCCTGCGCCGGCTGCTGCTGCGCGAACGACTGCACCTGCCCCGGCGGGCCCTGGCCGCCGTTCGGCGGGCCCTGGCCGCCGTTTGGCGGGCCCTGGCCGTTGTTAGGCGGGCCCTGGCCGTTGGGGCCCTGCTGCGGCGGCGCGGCCAGCTGCGCCGCGGACGCGGGCGGGAACGCGGAGACCCAGTTCTTCAGCTGCACCAGATTAGGCAGCCTGACCTTCTCCAGCCAGTCCTGCACCTCGCTCGGGTGCTGCAGCACGTGCGCCAGCGCCGCGTTCGCCTGCGCGCTGGCTGCGCGCGCGCGCGCGCAATGGGCGGCGTCAGTCCCCGCAGGCGCCCGACCGCTGGGTTGACAGGCTCACTTTGTCTCCATGTAAACTGGCCAGGCCGGGGCTTGAGCGGGACCAGAACCCTCCCCGAGAGCGTGATCAACTGCCCGCTGCCGCGGCCGCCTGGCGGAGGCTGCCAGCAGCAAAGCGGAGTTGCACCACTCAACAACGGCTGCTGCGCAGGTATAATCACTTGGGCCAGCTGTCCAGCACGCCGCCTGGTGTGTCTGACGCCGCCCAGGCTTGCGCAAGACTGAGTTTGCCTGCAAGAGCGCTCACCGCCTGCAACAGCCACGAGCAGCCGTTGCGTGGAGAGGGTTCAAGTTACTGTTCTGTCCGGCCAGGCTGCTACGTCTGGCCCGCTGCACGCTCTAACGTTCTATGAGGTGAGCCCTCGGTGCGCACAGACCACCTGGTGGGCCAGTGCGCCTGAGATAGGCAGTGTATGGGGGTAAAACAAAGACAAGCCAACACCGCTTTCCGGACTAGCTGCGCAGCATCGTGCGTGCTTTTCAGGTTGTGGAGGGAGGCTAGGTGCTCACTGAAGTTGGCCGGCATGTCCGTGACGGCGCGACCCTGGGCCGTGGCTAGCATCGAGCAGGCCACCGCCAGCAGGCCGATCGCGTACAGGCGAGCCATGACGCCTGCCGCTTCAGCCACGCCTGGCTCTCACTCCTGCAGCGCCAGACGGAGGGACGGTTCAGGGTCCCTGCACTGGCCGTCCATGGACCGTAGCTAGGATGCAGGCCTTCAAACAGGGGTGCCACTGTTGGTCTATAGTGCTGCGTGCGCCGCGCCACCCTAAGGTGAGGTCCGCGCTTCCAGCCACAGCGCGCTCCTGCTGGCCAGCAAGCGTGTGCCATGCACCCGCGCCAGGAAGCGCGCATGTGTAGTGGCTTCCCAGCGCAACGTGTTGTGCCGACCTCCGTCTGTTCACACGGGAAACAGGGCACGCGCGAAGCAGAACGGAGGAGCAGAGTGGACTGCGCACCCGGGGGAGGGTGCAGCTGCCGGTGGTGTACAATGCCTGCTAGTTTCCGCCTCCCTGCTCTGATCAGGCGTCCAGCAAATATTGTCAATAGTGAGTGCACTGATGTAGGAGCTAGACTGCAGCTGAGCCTGGGCCTTTAAATGCAAAACAGGCTAGGGCTCGTTAGGGTGTCAACCACAGCCATGGACCACCACCACCCACCACAGCCTTGCTCTCATCTTTCCATATTAGTCCTTGTTAGCCCAGCAGTCACCATGAGCACATCCTCTCAAGCTGGCATGCCTCGTGTAAGCATAGCGCTTGCTTTGTCGTCCTTGGGCTGGCGGCGACCGCTCTGGCTGCCCCGAGACGACCTCTGCGCGCGGGAGACACAGGTGCGCCTCTTGGCGCCCCTCCATCCCCTCAGGGGATCCCTCTGTGTGTGCCCGTCAGCCGCGGCTTTGGTCCCGTGCTGCCGCCAGCAACAGCGGGCGTCCAAGGCGGCAGTTCCTGCCAAGGCGCGCGCAGGCCGGGCCTTGAACGGCCTGCACTCTCGCGGGCCGCGAGTCGCGGCTCATCACAGTGCAGCAGGGAGCTGCAGCGGCGCTGGTGCGCATGCACTTGACTTCTGCCTGGGTGCGTGCAGGCGACTGCGTGTCGCGCGCCAACCAGGCGGTTCGCTACTGCCCGCCCCGGCAGGCCGAGGTGCAGCAGTTTGCGGCCTTCATGGCGGTGCCGCGCACGCCGGCGCAGCAGCAGGCGCTCATCGACCGGCAGGCGCCGCTGCTGCCGGCGTGCTGCGCAGCCATGCGCGGCTTCCAGGATGCGGTGCGCGCGCCCCCGCCGCGCTCGCGCGGGCCGAGCATGGGGGGGGTAGGGTATCTCTGTAACCCTACACCTGTGTGTCCATCATCCTTCACACCATGGGGGCCATGCGGCACGCAGCGCCTCCCGCCAATGCAGCAAACTGCCTGCTGAGCTCCTCCAGCCAGCATGTGTGTGCCATGCTCGCCGAGCACGGCGTGCGCTCAAGCGGATGGGGTCCCAGGCGCAGAGCAGGGCGCCGCGCCGGCAGGGCTGCACGTGCAACGCGGACATCGTGCGGCTGTGGTCGGCCGCGACCGGCGCGAGCGCGAGCGCACTGGACTACGGCGCGCGCATGACGCCCATGGCGTGCCACTACACCGTGCCCGGGGGCCCCTGCTGCGCGCACAACGCCACGTTGCGCGCGCCGTGCTAGGCGCCGGGCGCGCGCGCTGGGCGCGCTGGTGCGCCGCGCGCGCCAGCCCATACGCAGGAAGAACGCATGTCAGCACTTCCCTGGGCACGTATGCTTGCTTATTACCTGCACAGGACTTGCTGCCTGAGCTGACGCGGCTGGCAGGAATGCGGCTCCATGCAGGCATGCAGGGCGGCCTGCCTGCGGCTGAAAAGCTCCACAGGCAGACGTGCCGGCCCTGCCGCTAAAATGCGCTGTGTGCATAGCTATGTGCGTGACTGTAAAGGAGGTGCGGAGCAGCTGGTGGCTGCTGGTGGCTGTCAGGCCTACTGAGGATGCGCAAACCATGCTCACCCTTGCAGCTGCCAGTGAAGCAAAGCGTGCAAGGCTGCCACTCAGCTCATGCTCGTGTCTTTGTTTCATGTCACGCTCACCCGCCAGGTGCTACTCTTGTGTCGGCGA
>JAABUV010003320.1_pt1 | contig 20597 bp, 15 predicted proteins | sample 5559971 | NCBI WGS metagenome assembly JAABUV01 (sample SAMN10711881, study PRJNA513362) | rock metagenome | isolation source: Antarctica rocks | place: Antarctica: Victoria Land, Knobhead nord | collected 2015-12-19
GTTGTAGCCAGTAGCGGCACCCTTTACCATTTTCCATTTTCGTGGGGTGACTCCAGTTGGATCCTGAATCCTGCTGACACCCTTCACTGATACACAACCTCGGAGCCTGGTCCTCCACGTTCGTTCTGGATAGTTTGGAAAAGATGCTTTATAGCTCATGTTGTCTCGAGATAAATCCCGCTCTGCCCGCTCCCATCCAACCGCGACTTGCCTCCGGACAACAATGGCTACAGAACCGCTGTCATCTGCCCATTTCAACAATGATAGACAACCGGCGCTATACGGAAATTTGGTGGCGTTTTTCGTGTCCAACAATCTCGTTGTTGCAGCTCGATGCTTCTTGCACTACAGGTCACAATATAGATCAAGCAGGCGCATCTCTCTCGATGACGAACTCATACTCCTGAGTGGGGTTCGTGGTCATCCTCGAAAGCAAAAGCCAATGTGAGGCTTACAATCTTCAAGCTCTGCGTGGACGCCCTCATCGGAAATCTCTTCGCTTGTATGTCTGTCGCTTTTGTGTGTAGAAGCTATGGTTCTAATTCGCATTGAAAGCCACGCATTATGGACTCGGCCTCCATGCATTGACGATTAATGCTGAGGACCCGCAAATGCCCGAGAATCTGTCGAATGTCTTCAAAGTTTGTCGGTTCAAATTCGGAACATGAGACAGTCCTGACACATTCGAAATTATAGCATGTCTGGGTGTGTATGGTGCTAACCGGTCCTACTTACACCTTCATCAAGCTCACTCTTCTCTTCTTCTACCGCCGCATTTTCTTGGACAATCAAAAATGGCTGCGCATCGCGTGGTGGGCCATCCTGGTGTATGTCATTCTATGGTTCTTCGGAGCGATAGGGTTTTATCTCTTTCAGTGCTAGCCGGTCCAATGGTACTGGCTACGGTACTACCAAAGGTACCACGTTGAGCCACCGGTTTCAATGCAGGGTCAGTGCAACGCTACCACCATTGCACATGTCGTGATGCCTCTGATTTTTGGCCTCATCTCGGACGTGGCCATTCTGTTACTTCCGATCGCAGCCATCATCAAGCTTCAAATATCGTGGAAAAAGAAGCTCGGACTCGCTGCTATTTTCTCGGTCGGAGTACTGTGGGTGGACCCCTGTAGACATTCTCAGGCAACAGGTATCAGAATGCTGACAAGGGCGGTCACCGCACGCAGTGCTTGCCTCTTAAGGCTTGCTCGCATCGTCGAATTGGAGGTGGACACCGATGACAAGAGTGACCCCAGCTGTAAGTGTTCTCTTGTTCAGCTAGGAAGTTGGGGGACAAGATCGACTGATGGCGATGATCTAGACGGCGTGGTAATCTTTCTCATCCTCTCAGGCGCTGAAGCAGTGTGCGCCATTGTGTGCGCTAGTTTGCCCGTGGTGGTTACGCAGCTTTCCAGGGAGTTAAGAACATAGGGTTGTCGCGAAGGTCAAAATACGGCTCCTCCACGAAGCATGAGACTTTGTCTCAGTCGCGCAGTACAAGCAGAGGATTTCCAAGGCTTGTTGAGGGGTCAGGACATCGGACGGACCATGCTCAGAATCTGCCCCACGAGCAAACGGAGCGGCCTTTCAACTCGATTCCATTGAGTACGGTGGTCGTCGAGACGCCTGCTCTAGCTGATGATTTCAACGATGCTCATGTTGTCGTCGCGAAGGAGGTTAAGGTAATAAGAGAAGTATAGCAAGTCTTGCCGACCATTTCGCATCAGTGTAGATACTGCGTGGAGTGAGCGCAGTATGAGAGTTACTCCGTCCGCTCACTATTAAAGCGGACTGCATGCAGTCTTGGATTGATTTTTGTCAATGGTCTCCTAATGAATATCGATAATGACTATGGTTGGTTATCGTTAGTTAGCATAGCTCGTACCTAATACTGGGGTTCATAGAGAGTAGTTCTATCTTATTATTGGATTTTACGTTAGCATGGCAGAGAAGATCTGACATATTAAAAAACCAATTGTTGAGCTCTGGGCTGTTTTTTATACGATCATCTTTACGCCGCGCAACCGGTTGGTCTTGAACCCAACCCAGTCGCAGACTTGGGTGACGGGACTTACAACCCAACCCACTGAATCTAGTAATGAGTTGGGTTTTGAACGAGGGTGCTGAGGCATATTGAGCGCTTGGTTATGAGATATATTTAAAGCACCGGTTAAAGCACTGGTTGAAGGAAGGTTGGGAGCATTTTCAGAGTTACGTTGAGAGGAGTATAAAAAGGACTGTTAGATACGTGTTGCGAATCTGACTGATAAGTTTTTGAAACTTGTATAGAGATTGATATGGAGCCTGGAGGTTGGCATGGAGGCTTATAGGGAATCATATCAATAGAGACCTGCCTGAGTAGTGCTCGGGGCAGGTGTCTGTTATCCTGGCAGCCGTCACATATATACTACTGTATTGATTTTAGAGCAAAACGATTTGAATATAATCTAACTTGAATAGTCACTAAATCAACTATAAAAAACATCTCACTAGCTGTGAACAGTAAGAGGATCATCTTGGCTAGCAATTAGTGGCTGTTTGTACTGCGTAATTACTGTAATAATTACCTTACAGTAATCACTGGCTCGGCTACAGAGTACAGATGGTATCACAGATTGTCTTTATCGATTAGACAACCACCACCCCTACTTCACCAGCTTTCTTCCAGCGTACGGAGTATTCGTGAAGCCATTATAAAATAATGCGATCTTTGTTCACACCATATTTACTACCGGGTCTGTTGTAGCTTAATATTGTTACTATCTGATTTCCCCCCCCCATATTGAGACTTCCAATAGTATCCGTTCGTCGTACGTGGGCGCTGTCTGTCAACTGGACACCAAGTCTGGAGAACAACTGGGAAACCCACACCTTATCATGGCTACTGTAACGGCAAGTCGGTCAACGCCTATTGGACTCCAGCCTACCCCGGTATCGAACACTGTCGATTCGCATCCATTTACTTGCAATACTTGTCAAGTGGCGTTCAGATCAAGTGAACTCCAACGAGGGCACATGCGCAGTGACTGGCAGTGAGTGTTCCTTTACGACTATCTAGTTATGCCATTTCTCTGACCTGCTGCAAGCCGATATAACCTAAAGCGAAGGGTCGCTTCTTTACCTCCTCTCTCATCCGAAATCTTCGCAGAAAAAGTCTTGACAGCTCAAGCATCTTCCTCTGCCGAAGCTGCCAAAGCATCTTTCGAAAAACTGTGCATAGCATGCCAAAAAACTTATTACAGCGAGAACGCTTACCAGAACCATCTTGGCAGTCAGAAGCATCGATTGCGGATATCGGCATTGCAAGGTGGTGGTAGGGCTGCCGTTGATGACGAAACAAGCTCGGTCTTAAGCTCTACAATATCGCTGGGTGAGCCAGTAAATTTGGCTCCAACAGAAACAATTGATCCCGAGGCAGAAGCGGAGTTTTCGAAGGTAGTAAATGGCATCAAGGAGACAAAAATCGAGGATAACGAACCAGTCTCATCTCGGCCCTCAAGGCCTCATCACTCTGCGGCCGAAGACCGCTCCGAACATCTAATATCGCAGCCAGTCGTGATAAACAGCGCTACGCCGGGCACAGATTCAGGATTTCCTTCTAGTAAGGTGCCCTTGAACCGGTGCTTATTCTGCAACTACGATTCGCCATCTTTGAAACTTAGTGTCATGCATATGACCAAATTCCACGGTCTGTTTATTCCTGAGCAGCCCTACTTGGTTGACCTCGAGGGTCTCATAAGTTATCTACACCAGAAGATAAACGTGCTTCACGAATGTCTATATTGTCACAAGCTCAAGGGATCAATGAGCGGTATACAAACTCACATGAGAGACAAAGGACATTGCATGATAGCATTTGATTCGGAGGAGGAGATGATCGAAGTGGGTCAATTCTATGATTTCAGAAGTTCGTACTCGGACCACGGAGACGATGACGAAGACAACGATGAATTGGAGGACGTCAAGGAAGACTCCCCTGGAGGTGTCAAACTTGCGCCAAAGGGCTCAAGGGCTCTCAAAACGGTTATCAGTAGCTCTAATGGTGACGAGGAGATGCACGAAGGCGATGAAAATGCCGAAGGCTGGGAAACTGACAGCTCAGCTTCTTCATTGGATTCTGCAGACTTGACTGCTGTGCCTATAGATCACTCACACGCTTTTCAAAGGCTTCCTCTCCATCGACACCATTCCCTTACCGATCCGAGACCGCACCGTACAGTTGACGGATTTCACTCTCATGCTCACGCTCATCATGCAGTCTTTCGATCAGAATACGAACTCCATCTACCGTCGGGCCGTACGGCTGGCCACCGTTCTCTTTCGCGATATTACCGACAGAACCTGCACAGTTATCCTACACCTGCCGAGCGGATCGAAACTCGTATGCTTCGAAACACCGTCCACGGCTCTGATGATGAGATGGCGGTGGATTCGGATGATCGACGCCGAGCGCTAACAACTCGTGGAAACGGCGGAACAGGTATGCTTGGCGTCACTGATGCTAAAAAACGAGAGATTCAAGCGGTGGAGAAAAGAGAGCGTAAGCGTGAGCATAGGGCACGAAAGCAATTCGAATGGGGAGTGAACAAGCAGAGTAACAGCCAGAAGCATTTTCGAGATCCACTATTGCAGTGATCGGAAAGCTGGACAATCTCGCTTTGTTGGGCATGTTTTCGGATACTCTTTCGATCACTGCACTCGCCTATTGCTGCACTTTCAGGTGTTTATGCAACGTCTTAATCTTAGAATAGCATAAGGTATGTAGGCTTCCGGCAGGATTACAGACTTAGAGGAGTTGCAACCAAACCATCTCACCGAAGCCGAGTGATATGCACTCGACATTGCCTATGGAATCTAGCGAAGAAAATCTGCAGGTTGCACGATTATTACACCAGGCCGACTATCTGGTAAATAACAATTGTGTGCAAGCGTACGCCGTACCAATATGGTAGTCCTCCAATTCTTCCGGTTCCTCATGTAGCAGGTTATTCTAAATACGAACCAAGTAAAGAGCTATATATGACTTAAATGAGAGTCCAACGATTTGGTTCTTCGTTTAGCCTTTTTGGAATGAAGCTTTGTGGTTGCTTGACAACCAACTCAAGAACACATGTAACCTTGCACGTGACCTCGAGAATTAGTGCCGGTCACTTTTGCGACTAAGGTACATCGCGTACTTGGTGGTTCAATCTCATAAAACATTCATCTATGCTAAGGTACCGTTCTTCCTGCCTAGCTCGCCTTGACATATTCCAACCTGGATAGGTACTAGGTACTCGTACACTCTTTTCTGAGCATGTGACAATTTAACTCTTCCACTGCTTGGCTCCCAGCCGTTGGCTGTAAGAATGGCTGAGGAGCGCATATTTTCAGCAGTTTTTCCTGCGTCAATTGGGCGCAAAGCTTCTACTACTAGGTCACGTAATTCTTCTATGTCACAAGATCAGAACTCCGATATCAAGGTTTTCTTGAAAAAGCAAGCTTCATTCATATTAGGCTTGGAGGAGCGAACCGAAGCTCAAGATGCGTCAGCATCTATTGGGGAGGCGCGGAGAAGAACACAGAAAGTTATGAAAAGTCTACAAGAAATGGGGTTGGGGGGTAATCAAGCTCAGCGTTTATTCGCCGAAGTAATGAGCGAAATCCTCACGACCTATATAAATAAAACCTATGCTGGACAGTGGAATTCGCCATCTACGATCGCGGAGCAGCTACGGGACTGGGTAGAGAACCACTTTGCCCGCTTAGTGGTTGAAATACTCTCATGCTTGAAAGAGATCCAGTCTGATGCTGAAGCTGATCAACATACGAAGGTCACACATGCAGATGTCGAGAGATGGCAAGAGATGGGACTCAATAGACTGGGAGCATTGCGCACAAAAGAGTTGTTTGAAATCATTGTGGATTGGGATAACGGTAGCAGAGGTGCTGTTGAGGATCTCAAGCGTTACGTGACAAATACCACTTCAAGAATTTCTCTTACCAATTCCTTTTCAAACGTACTATCCCATCGCCTCCTTCATCCCGGGGCTTCTACAACCGAAATCCTTCAATTTTATATCTCGTTGATCCGCGCATTTGCCGTCCTCGATCCAAAAGGGGTCCTTTTGGATCGTGTAGCTCGCCCTATCCGGCGTTATCTTCGGGAACGAGATGACACTGTCAACATAGTTGTTGGCGGTCTTTTGGCTGATCCCGACGATGAATCGAGTGCAGCTGATGTCCTGGTTGAATTGGCAACAGAGCTGAACAAGACCGCAGGTCTCACAGGGGAAGATGACATGGACGACGGAGACCTTGATTGGGACGACATGTCCTGGGTGCCCGACCCTGTAGACGCTGGACCCGGTACGACTGCATCATCTTTGAAGTGATTTACCATCTAACGGTTCACAGAGTACAAGAAGTCAAAGAACTCAGACATAATAGGTTCCCTCATTAGTCTGTTTGAATCAAGGGATATCTTCGTCAAAGAATTTCAGAAAATCTTAGGAGAGCGATTATTGAAGAAAGAATATGACTTCGACAAAGAAGTGAGATACCGTTTCGAAACTATGCTACTGTAAGACTGATTCATCGTATCTAGATTCGAGTCCTCGAGCTTCTGAAGCTACGGTTTGGCGAAGCAGCACTCCAATCGTGTGAGGTCATGTTACGAGACATTCTTGACTCCCGTCGTGTCGACATGGTTATTCGCAATGATCAGAAGCTTGCAGCTGACGCCACATCAGATCCAGCTCCAGAAATCCATACCAAGATACTCTCTCACCTCTTCTGGCCTTCTTTGCATTCGGAGACTTTCTTCATCCCGCCGGAAATTCTGTCTTTGCAGGACCGTTATTCAAAGGGTTTTGAAATCCTAAAGCAATCTCGAAAATTAACCTGGCTACATGCCCTCGGCCAAGTCACTGTCGACATCGACCTTGACGACCGCACAGTCACGGAAGAAGTGCAAACCTGGCAAGCAAGTGTCATCTATGCCTTCCAGAACCCCGAAAGCAGTGCACCCACTCCCATGGCCAAAACTGTCCAAGAGCTAATGGAAAATCTGGAAATGGACGAGTCTTTGGTCCGCAACGCCCTAACATTCTGGGTCGGCAAACTCGTGCTCGAGGAATCCGCTTCAGATACGTACCGCGTCCTCGAGACACTCTCCGACTCCGAAGTTGGCCGTGACGGCACCGCTCAAGCGGCGATTGCTGCAGCCGCTGAAGCTGTCACGTCGGCTGCTGCGCCAGCAGTACGCACCGAAGAAGTTGCACAGGAGAGGATGGAAGTATATTGGCAATACGTGACGGGCATGCTAACGAATCAGGGGCCAATGCCGTTGCAGAGTATCGTTATGATGTTGAAGATGCTGGTCGAGGGAGGCTTCCCGTTCAAGAACGAGGAATTAAAGGAGTTTCTGGAGCGGAGAGTACAGGAGGGAAAATTGGAGGTGGTGGGGGGGAACTACAAGATTAAACACTGAGTTTTCGTTGTTCTGAGATACCCATTGCGGACCTACAGTGCGTTGCATTGGCATGGGCGTTAAAGACGTTTGAAGATACTTTTGAGAGCATCGAGCTGTTCTGGTAAGATGGCTGAGGAATGCTGTAGAAGCTTTTCATAATGAAGAAATAAAGGAAACAAGTGAAGAACGTCGTGTTGCCTTCCAGTTGTTATCTTACTCTAGGGTGGTTCAAGTAGCACCATCGGAATACTCGGCTAAGCCATAGGGCTGGTTCCATTCTCTCATGACTGGCTTCGCTTGGCTTGATTTCGAGTACACCACCATCATGTGCTTATTAAGGCTCACTACGTTCCTACTACGCAAGTCTGGCCACCACATATTACATGAGACCTACGCGAAATTGGTTGAGAGCGCCAGCCGAGTCCAAACTCTTCGTTTGTAGTTACGTTGCGCGTTCACCGCTCCTAGATGCCCGGCAGACCGATGGAGTCGTCTATAGATGGAGGAGATCTTTGAGCAAGCGTTAGACTCCACATATCCTGTCTCAAGTGTGGAGATATCTCAGGTCCTGCAACAACCAAGCTCACGTCTGAACCAAGACAACGGAATCTCAAGTAACGATGACTGCGGAAAGCCCTTTGTTTTACCAAAAACCTCCAATGAGCCAATTAGCAGTGGATAAGACTTGCCATGTACTGGGGCCACAGCACCAGAACAACATGCTCTCACCAAAGAGATTCCGACCACTGAAGAAACACCTGGGAATAGTGAGATGGCTGGATATGCTTCAGAGCTCGTAGCCAAATACGAAGATAATACTGGTTGGTTTTGTAGTGAAAGATATTTCAAAGACCTCGTACAAGAGTTTACGGGCATTGAAAAACTTCCCACTGTTGATCTAGCGGACGACTATCTCAACCCTTCTTCGAGTCGCAAGACTACCCCCCTTTATAGCCTTGCTTACGGAAATTTACATTTGACGCCTAAGGACGTTATGAGTGATCAGGGCGATACTTTGAGCTTGAGGGTTTCATTCAATATAATCATGAGCCACCTGAGGTCAGGAATAAGGAATGAAATGGCGGATATTCTCGAAACACATACTACTTCACGAGAACAACTATCTCGAATCCAAAGCTTGTTGAAAGATATTCGTAAGTTCAAGAATAAGGTCGAAATTGCCTGTTTTTATCAGATCTTGCACTCTTCCAGTCTGACTATAGAAGTATAGATTCCATCAGTGGTAAAGATGTACTCGTACTCCGGGATGAAGAAGCGCAGATCGTGCAGAAGCTACTAGACGAACACAGAGAGCAACACCCTGCAAATCGAGGCTCTGGCGAGAGCATATCTTCTAGAGAATCGGGTATACTAACAGCTAACTAGAGGGGGAAACGCCGAAGACGTGCGCTAGGGGGGGTCACAACAGACATATATCGGAGAAATGCTCGCCTCGATCTTTTGGAACGCCGATCAGGTTTCAAAACGCGTTTCCTTACTGCAATAATGGGAGGCCTTGCCCTTGTTGTTCCAATGCTTATCATGGCCATTCACCCACTTCGCGAGAAAATTTTAATCACCGCAAGCCTTGCCGTATTTTTGTTCGCCCTTGGTCTTGCGTGGAAATCGTCAGCGCAGCGACAAGAAATACTAGCTGTTACTGCTGCTTATACGGTAGTGGTGGTGGTATTTGTGGGGATTAGTGGGCCTTAAGAAGGTATAGTTCTGGCTGCAAGGGAAGAGTTCTAAATACACTTCAAGATGTTCTTCGCCTCGTGCGGTTGGAATGTCCCCAGCATCTAAAAATGTGTTGAAGTACGAGCTCGAAAGAAAATACGGATGGAATAGTCTTCTTGATATGTGGACTGGGATAAGCACGAGATGTCACTGGTCAACCTATGTTCCAGATCCGCTCTTTCTCCGAGACCTATAAGACCCAACTGGATCAACCGTCGATAGCAAAGTCACTCTATACAGACTTCCTCTCTTTCGGCTAGCCCAGAAACCCGGCTTGAAAAATTAGGACAAATATTCATCAATCCAGCACCTTTCTCCCTTTAACACCAACTAATTATACTCCATCATAGACCGACTATACATCACCCTTTGGGCATTGTTTCTTCCCCGAAAGCTGTTTTCTTAAAGCAGAACTATACTATGGAAAACAGTCACTTCTGGAAAATATCTATGCCCGCAGAGACAACCCCTGACCCCAAAGACCCCAAAGTTCCTTATTTTCTTCATCCCCACTACCTCTTCTTTATGCACATGATCTATAAAACTCTATCATTTATTTAGTCTCAACAACGATCCCTCTACCAATTGTTCCTTCCAAGGGCAATACCTTTCTAGATCATTCAAACAAAGACGCGGCAAACCGAGCTTCTACGAACAAAAATTGCTCTATGGCCGCTTTCCCTTATAACCAGATCGGGAGGCGGATGGCGAACGGGGGTTTGAAGTCCAGTACTGGGTGCGATAGTGAAGAGTATCGGAGGGGTTGCGTATCCTAATATTCATCCAAACGTACCAATTCCAAGCACATCTCAAACAACTTCCTCAACCCCCACGCATCCTCCCCCTGCCTCTCCCAACAAACAACGCAATCCCGAACAAAATCTTAATCTTCCTCCCTCATAACCCTACCACAACCTATTACCTCAACCTCTCCCTCTCCCCCAGTCTTCGTAATACTGTAAGACCCCACCCACCAACAAAGCCTCTTTCCAATCAACGCATTCTTCTAAATCGGTTTCCAACTGACCACCCCCTTCCCTCCCCTTGAAGTAGCATTCCCCTTGACATTAGAGGTTCAGATCACGAGAGAATTCTGCGGAAAACTAGTACGGAATAAAAGACGTGTGCAAGCTGGCCACATTATTTTTTGGGGGTAAGAAAAGATGGGGGCGATTGTCATGCAACTTTTTTGTGTTTGGGAGAAGGGGAAGGAGGAGGAGAGTGGATAAGAGAATCAAAGTGCGTCGGATACGGCTTGGAGACATGGGAAAATTAGGGCGTTGGAAAGAGAAGGTGATCCAGAAGGAGCTGCTTGATGGTTTGCTTTCCTAGAATGACTATTTGGTTGCGAGAAAACGATTACGTTTTTTCCAAGTGGGAGAAACTCCAAGCAAGATGGTGAGAGTATCAACGCCATCCCTGTTTTTTTCTTCTTTTTCTTCCCGCTCACACGTTGAAATGACGCCTCTGGTGCCATCACTCTGCTACCTTGCTGCACGCCCGTCTCGAACCTTCCAAACGCACCGGCTCCCCTCCCCACCATCACCCGCCTACCCCTCCCCATCACTTACTCCTCTTCTCAATAATCCCGACCCCATGCTCCTCATACTCCTTCCTCGAAATCCACGTCTGATGAAACGTCCCCAGACTCGCCATAATACTCCCGCCAATCCAGCTCGCAAACCGCCTTTCATACGTATTTCCCGGCGCCGAAATCCGGACCCGAGTGCCGGGGTACATCATCGTAAGTTCCTGGTTCAGGCGCTCCGTAAAACCATACAGCAGACTTGTGCCCCCCGTTACCACAACGTTTTGCAAGAGGTGCGGCCGCACGTCCACGTCGACTTGGTTCAGGGAGTGCTGGATTAGGGCGGGGAGGGTTTGAGAGGCGGGGGGGGAGGGGTTTTGGGGGTCCGTGAGGGCCATTTTGGCGTCGAAGATGCCTTCGGCGGCGCGGTATCGCTCGGCGCCGAACATTTGGTTCCAGCCGTCGGGCATTTCGAAGGGGCGGCCTGGGTAGGTTTTTGCTAAATCCAGATTTGTACCCCCTTGTTGCGTATGTCCCGATAGTCTACCAGGGCCTGGCCACACTTGCACAACTGACTCTTTGAACTCAGTCAATATACGTTCTTCTTGTAAATTGCGGAAGGAATTAGCGGGAGCGGTATCGGAGGGAAACGTGCGGTATGTGGCGTTCGGGGGCAGTCCGGCGTCCACGGGTGTTTTTTTGGTAACGAGGTAGTGAGGCGTTAAGGGGATTGACGGAGAGGAAGTGGAGAAGAGGAGTCGGAGTTGGGAGGAGAGGAAGTTACCCGCGAGGGGGGAGCGAACGACGCCCTTTTTCAGGATGAGGCCGTCGTGAACGGGAGTGATGGAGATGGACGATGCGCCCATGTCAATGACAAGCGCCATAGGTTTGCCGGCGGCGAAGCTGGGTGGGGATTAGCGTCCTGAAACTGAGTGGTATACGGAGCACATACGCTGCTAAGACACCGTTTCGTGCGAGCCAGTAGGCGGGGCAACCCCAGCTCTCCATAGCTACCTCGATGCCCTTTTCTCTACCTTTGCCAGTGTTCCAGCCGGTTTCCGTCATCAACAAGGGGTTTTCCTCGAGTGGCTTTTCTTGATCTTCCATGCCCTCCATCTCCGCGTCCATATCTTCATGTTTGTCATTAAGTCCGTTAGTTAAAGGGTTCCCTGGCTTCGTGTTCGTAAGTCGTGATGTGATGGCGTATTCCCATAAACTCGTCGCGGCGTCCCAATCTTCGACCGTGCCGTCGGTGGACATAGGATTGCCTATCGAGATGTTTGCCAGAGGAGTGTGTATTGAATTATCACCAAACAAGTATTTGCGATCCGAACCCGAGGGTATAGTGGCATAATATGACGGCGTGACTGACTTGGGCACATCTTCTCCAGCGAACCCAGCGCGTGTTGTTGAGTACCCAGGGTCAAGGACAAGGGCTGAGATTTCGTCTATATGGCTTTTTAGCCAATTATATGATGCAGACTCTTGCGTTTGGAGTCTGACATACCGCCACCGTATTCGACGTTGGAAGGAGGAATGGAGGAGCTTTGAGCGGCGGCCATGTTCAATGACTTGAGCGTCACAGTATGGAAGTCTCAAGCTCCAAGATACGCGCAATTAGTTTGCATGCATCGATTAAGCGGTGGTTCGGTGGTTCGGTGGTTCGGTCGATGAACGAAGCTACGTCCCTGAGACAATTCACCAAACCACAAGATTGCGACTTGAAGCTTTTCGCTTGTTCCTGCAGCGGCGGGACGATCATCAAGCCTCGAGAACCCCCTTGTTCACCCGGAATCATTATCACATTTCGGAAGTCAATTCATGAGTGACATTTACACAATGCAACAGAGTCTCTACAGATCATGTTAGGTCTGCGTCCATCTAACCGATGAAAACATCTTTTGATTATCCTGAGAATTCTACTGTCAACAAAATACCCACCTAATATCTAATATCTACACAGATACGACTACTGCTCTACACACTGGGAGCCTCAGGAAATTGGCTAAATTTATAGCACGTATAAAAGATTTTCGGCACATGATGCATCATGCCGATTGCTCCAGTGGTGGTCCGGTCCGGTTTCAATCTCGCCAGTTCATCACTTCAGGTTTGGAAAAACGCTGTCAATCAACAACACCGTGACTCGATTCTCTGAACAGCTTGACTGATACGACTAAGCTTGAGCTCTCAATAGACAGGTATTGAACAAAGCCCACTGCCACTGGGTACCTTTCGGCTCTCCTCAAGTCATACTTTAGCTACAGCCAACACAAGAAGTGTTGCCAATAAGCGCTGAAGTCTCCAGAATCACCGGCTGAGCAACTGCAGGAAGGTGGCATATCAATCAAGCCCCTCATTGCAAGCGTCCATCCTCTTCCCAGCCTCATCCCGTTGTCCTGGTACTGTCCTGGTATTGCCCTGATACATAAATAACTTGGAATTCTGGCCAACTTCTTAGCTGGAAAGAGAGGTATGCCTCAATACGAAAGTCCCAGACTCGGTAAAGTCCCATCCCCATACTTCACGTTTTCTGCCTGCCCTAATCTGTCGACGATGAAACGAATTGCGTACTCGATTGAAGATACGGGTTCGGGTTTTCAGGCGCTCCCCAGCGTTCCCTTTACCGGCGAAGCCCGTAGATTGAGAATCATCTCCAAGTCCAAGCCAAGTTCCTCATATGAAAGTGTCAACTAGGGGAGGCATATTTGCTCGGCATTTGCCACTTCCACTGATCAAAGAATGGCACATGACTTGGGCCAGAACCGTCAGAAAGAATAGAAGAATGTAGGATGTAGATTTGGAAGACTCCTAAACAAGTACACTAGGCACGGTAGGACAACCTCAGTACTCGTAGAGCTTGGACTTGATGGCGCTAGTGTCGATAAGCGAAGGTGGTTTTGTCGTTTGTGATCTTATCAGATCTGACCCCGAACTTCAGCCTCAAGCGTCACCACCTCATCATTCGACGCACCTTTCGGTCGATTGTTGCAAAGTTGAATTAATTAAATCCTTCCACCACGAAGTCAAGTCCTCCTGTTCATTACTTGGCCAAAAGAGGCAATCGAGCAGTAATCCCCCCAACCTACGATGTCTCCCTTACGGACATCTACAGGGACCTATACTTTAGCCTCTCTAACCGTGCCTTTCCATTTGCCACATTTTAAATGAACAATGGATCTCATTCTTCGTAGTCAAGCTGTCATGTTCCGTCTAGAAGACTTTAATCTAGCCTTGCATTGTAGGTCATGATGTTGGCATTCCTCCTAATGAACGAAGAGTGGTGGTGTACGGGAGACGAAAGTATACTCACCGTGCCTGCTTCCTCCAAATCAATCATGACATGGTTCCTTCCGTGATGCGTGGCCAAGTTTCCAGGAAGACGCTTGCTGAAAAGTCAACTCGTAGAATGTACATAATCTGAGCAACTTTCCCTTCATTGCTACAACTTTTCTTTCCCTCATCGCGTGTATCTTGTATATCTGTCTGTAAATCGCCAACATGACCATCGCTTCAGCCCTCCTAAACGGGACTACCGCTCTTGTTGCGGCTCTTTCGCAAACCCAAACCAACGGTACGCTCGCGGCTTTCTCCCACTCCTTCTTTCTATCAAGTATGCGTATGACGGCATGAACGGTATCACTGACTCTCCTATGTTTCAGGTAACAGTAAACTAGGAACCCTTCAAAATCCTCACGTAGGACCATTCCTCACCAACAATGTAAGCTTCAATTTCTTAGTATCCCCATCCCAACTTCCGGAATCTTCAAGTGTGTCTTGGTCTTGAATTCTCAATTTTCGTCATCATGGGTTTCTATTCGGTCCTACACTTTTTATTTGAGTAATCTTTAGTTCTCGTGCTTTTGCGCAGAAAGAGACAGAAAACATTTGATACTTTTTCTCCAAATCCCACGGCCTGTTCCTCTTTCACAATGAGCATGAAGTCTTTCGTTTTGGTTTCAAAGTGCTGTTCTGAACCCTGATTAGCCAATTGAAAACGGGTACCCGTGGGGTTCCAAATCTTCTTGGGACAGTGACGCGTACACCGAAGCTCCAGATACCGGTGTTGTCCGCCAATACACATTCAATGTTGCCCGTGCCACCATCGCCCCAGACGGGTACGAGAAAAACCAACTTCTTATCAATGGCGAATATCCAGGTGTAAGATGTCCCAGACCCGTATGATTGACATCATTAAGCCGCTAATAAGGTTTCTGCAGCCCACTATCGAAGCCAACTGGGGTGACACTATCCAGGTGACAATAAACAATCAAATTACAGGCCCGTCTGAAGGCACCGCCTTTCATTGGCATGGATTTCACCAACAGAATACCGAGTGGGAAGATGGCGTTCCTGGTGTTTCGATGTGTCCAACACCGCCTGGGGAGTCCTTCACTTACACTCTCAAGGCTGCGCCTTACGGAACCACTTGGTATCACTCTCATTACTCAGCACAATATGCTGGAGGTCTTTGGGGGCCATTGATCATCCATGGACCAAAGAACATGCACTACGATACCGACCTTGGGCCCGTGACTGTTACTGACTATTACCATCGAGATTACTTTGATATCATGGAGGATGTGATGGGTACCGATTTGACAAAGATCAGACCTGCATCGGACAACAACTTAATTAACGGCAAGATGAACTTTGACTGCTCCAACACCACCAGCGCGAAGTGTACAAACAATGCCGGGCTTGCCAAGTTCAAGTTTACCAGTGGGAAAACGCACAGACTCCGGTTGATCAATACTGGTAGTGCTGCCATTCAAAAGTTCAGTATTGATAGCCATGAGATGACTGTCATCGCTAATGACTTTACTCCTGTCGAGCCATACAACACATCCATTGTTACTCTCGGCGTAAGTAACAGCAAAATCTAATACTTTCGATGTAGATGATATTTGCTGATATTGTCCGATAGGTCGGTCAACGCACAGATGTTGTAGTCCACGCCAGTGGGAAGTCTGACGGAGCATACTGGATGCGCTCCACTTTAGCTGCGGGTCAATGTACGGAGCCTGCCAACCAGCCTTATGGCCTCGCAGTAGTATACTACGAAAAGGCAAATGATACTGCTGTTCCCAAATCCACCGGCCATATCGATGGCACTGATCCTTGTGTAAATGATGCCCTTTCCGGTATTACTCCATCGAAGGCGATGGGTTTACCTACTCCTGCTACAACGATTCACATGGAAGTCTACTTTAAGATTAACTCTACTGGTCATCTTGTCTGGACTATCAACAATTCAACTTTCCGCGGTGACTACAACAACCCACTCTTGCTTGATGCTAAGCAGGGCAATGTATCGTATCCTTATGATCCGCAGTACAATGTCTACAACGTTGGCACCAGTAGCTCGGTCCGCGTGATCATCACCAATAAAACTCCAACCAGTCACCCATGGCATTTACACGGCCATGACACGTAAGCGTCCAATATCTTTGAACACGTTGATTACCTGCTGACACAACCCCAAGGTCTGTACTTGCCACTGGGGCTGGAACTTGGGATGGAACAATCGTCAACCCAAGTAACCCTCAGCGTCGTGATGTCAGTCTTCTGCCAGCCCTGGGCTACTTGGTATGTTTGCCATCTATAGTTGTATGCCGCAAAGGGGAATGACTAATTTCCGCGTGACCAGGTCGTCCAGTGGAACTCGGATAATCCTGGTGTTTGGCCTTTCCACTGCCACATCGCTTGGCATTTGTCTGGTGGCCTTTACGCGAACATGATTGAGAACGTTGATGGGATCAAAAAACTTCACATCCCATCAAAGACATACGACAACTGCCAAAAGTGGGGCGCTTACACGAACAAGAACACGGTTGAACAAATCGACTCTGGTTTGAGGTTGCTTCGAAACTGATAGACCAAAGCCTTCGAAAGGTCAATCAAGGTTCTTACGGTACATTCTACAAAACATAACAATTGGGAGATGATGATGGGAGTAATACTTAGGGCTAATTGATAATGGCATTGCTGCTTAAAAACTGTATATAGACGATAGAATCCTTCTGCACATAGTGTCATAGTTATTCTAGAGACTAATAACATAATCTGGCATTACAACTCATATTCCCCATGATTGATTCACTTTGGCGGTGATGGTTTTGAAAGTTATAAACTCCCTCAACCTTTCTAGCTCGGTCATTTTGTGACAAGACAAGAATAACCGAGTACAATCCTTTCCCTTTGTGCGCATCTCCGGCACTTCCTCAACACACGTCCACAAAGCTTTGACGCCGCCCATGTGTAACTGTTGGAAACAGGGAACAGTACTGTTACCCCTGTGGTTAGTAATCTCCGCTCCACATTGATCCGGATTGATCCGGCGCTAGTGGATTCAGGGTATTTACCTGATTCCCACTTCTTCCTTCCTCCGTAGTTCCTACCTACTAGATAGTCAATATATGCACATATTCGCTCTGATCCTCATATATCAATAGGTTATGAGCCCGGGTTAGCTCTATTCCGCTACCGGAAAAATAATAACAAAGGGCAGAAGCATCGAACTCGCTGTCACCAAAATCGGCGAAGATTTTCCTCGACCTTCATCCCCTTCATACCTCAATCACAATGGGAGGTTCGAATTTCTATCGATTCCTCAAGCTAAAGGGGAGCGAGAATTACGAATCATGAAGAGTAGATGCAACCAGTGACCTGAAAGCCAAAGGTCTCTGGTGAATCACCTCGGGGAAGCTGGGGAAACCGGTCAGGAACAACAGCAGATTTAGAAAGAGCTCGGATAAATCATGCTCTCACTGCAAGAAAATGAGTCACAGCAAACAGAATTGCTGACTTCTACATCCGAAGCTTCGTTCAGAAGAATGAAAGCTCAGTCAGAAAAGAAAGAATCTGATCAAAGAAGAACATGACTTCGAAAAAAGCTTCGAGATCAGAATAGTCAGATCAATGAAGATCTTCATGATCTGTCGAGCTGACAGTCACACAGAAGTCTGATTGATAGACATCGAAGCGAAGAATCATGTCTGCTATAACAAGAACTTGTTCGATGAACAGTCATATCGAAAGATCATCTATAATAGTATTGTTACTGCAAATAATGAAGCAGTAGTCATAGTCAAAAAAGATTCGATTATAATCGACATTTTGTTGAACAATCAATCAATCAAAATTCGGCTGATCGATGTTTATCACTGTTCAGAACTACACTATAATTTGATGTCAGTCGATCAGATGAAAGTCAAAGAATATACGTGTAGTATAAAGAACGACAGGTTTCGATTTATGAATTCAAAGAATGTCGTCGCTTTCACTGACTCGAGAAATGCAGAGAAAGTCTATTTCGTGAATACATCATTCATTTCTTCAAAATCAATCATTCTGACAAGCAGTTCAGAATCAGTCAAGGCGTCATGACGTCAATGACATAAACGATTAGCTCATCTGAATATGACAGACGTCAAACGTCTGATCAACATAAGCGTCGACATCGATGTGAATTTGACTAATAGTGTGAAAAACGAAGAATTCTCAGAATCGATATGTGAGATCTGTGTCATAGGCAAGCAAAATAGAACGTCAAGCCGAAAATCTCACATCAGAGTCATCAAAGCAGATGAGCTAGTACATACGAATCTCGTCGACGATGATAAAATATCTAAGATCGATGAAGAATTCAGATATGTAGCTATTATGATTGATGATTACAGTCAATATACGATCATCTATCTACTAGAACGAAAATTCAATCTAAAAGACGTACTTCGAAAATATCTGAAATTGATGAAGACTCGAAGCACTTCGATTCATTGACTGCGTTCAGATAACGAAGATGAGTATGCTGATCATCAAATCATTGAATTGCTCGAAGAGCATGAGATCAAATGAAAGTCGACGACATCATATAATCTGAGTCAAAATGAAGTTGCAGAGCGATGTTTTTGCACTCTTTTTGAACGAACTCGCGCTATACTGACTAGCGTCAAATTGTCAATACGACTATGAAATGAAGCTATAATGACTGTCATCTATCTGAAGAACAGAAGTTCTATCACTGCGTTGAACAATATAACTCTCTATGAGACATGACATGACAAGAAGTCTGATCTTAGCTATCTACATACGTTTGAATGCATAGTCTATCATCATGTGAAGAAAGCTCGTTGAAAGCTCGATGACAAGAGCTTAAAATGTCAGTTCTTGAGCTACGAGAGAGTCAATCAGTTTCGCTTGTGAAACGAAAAGAATGTACTAATATCTAGTCACGTTCAATGAAACGAGATAGTCATCGAAGTCGAGAAATATGATGAAGATCTTTCGATATTAATAAGCTTCGATGATCAAATCGACGATGCATCTTTCTCGATAAAAATTACTGAAAATGCGAAGATCGCGAAAATTGTCGACGATCATCAAACAAGAACATCATCAAGCGAGTCAGATAGCTCAAGCGATTCTGATGCTTCTGATGCTTCTGATGCTTCAAGCGAACATCTCAAACGAGTCATCGTCGAACCTGTTGACTACAGAGCACTAAACGATCTCTGAGTCAAAGATCATAATCGAGACTTTGTCAATAGAGCAAATCGAGTTCAAATTGAATCAAATACTTCACAAACAGTGAAACAAGCTAGAGTCAGTTTCGATAAAGAACAATGAAAGCTCGCTTGCAGAAGTGAGCTTGATGCTCACATCAAAAATGACATCTTCGTCGATTCGACGAATTCTATTCTCGATCATGATCTAGCTGTCAAACAAATCATTCGTTACCTAGTCGAAACTGCTCAGCTAAGACTTCGATATGAATCTTTCAAAGTGAAGAGAGTTGAGAGAGCTGAATTCTTTGAATATATCGATTCAGCTCATGCGAATTGCTTGAATTCTCGAAGGTTCACCTTCGACTATATGTTTTTCCTATGAAATGAATCAATTAGCTGAAGTTTCAAACGTCAGCAATGTGTTAGCACGTCATCTGCTGAAGCTGAATACGTCAACGAATGTAATGCAGTCAAGGAATTGATCTTTCTGATTCAAGCATTGAAAGAGGTGAGATATGATGGTTCGGATACGAATTCAACTACTATTTTAGCTGACAATCAAGCGACTATAAAAATGGGTAGCAATCTCGTCAATCACTCTCGGGTCAAGCACATTGATACGTCGTATCACTATGTCCGGAACAAGGTAGAAGAGGGAGCAATTAGATTGGAATACATACTCATCGATCAAATGATGGCCGACGGTCTCATCAAGCCTCTGAAGTTAGGCAAATTCCTGAGATTCAGGTCAGTCATGGGACTAGCTTCAATGAATGAAGCTACCCTCGCCGAGCATGGCGCCGGCGAGTAAAAGAGCATGGATATACAGACAGTAGAGGGTCTGGATAGCTTCATATGGAGCTTCAATTCCTAAGAGGGAGTGTTGGAAACAGGGAACAGTACTGTTACCCCTGTGGTTAGTAATCTCCGCTCCACATTGATCCGGATTGATCCGGCGCTAGTGGATTCAGGGTATTTACCTGATTCCCACTTCTTCCTTCCTCCGTAGTTCCTACCTACTAGATAGTCAATATATGCACATATTCGCTCTGACCCTCATATACCAATAGTAACACTGCAGGATCTGAGGCCCACGTTCATAACCCTACGGTCCGAAAGGCTACCCAAGCCACCGTAACTACGCACAGCACCTCAAAGAATCCGAACATGTCGGAGAGATTGCTCATCAATAGATGCGACCAAGAGAATGCATGATGCACTTCGACATGCATTGAAAGGAACCGAAGCATGACTGCATGACAGCATGACAGCATACAGCACAACAGCACGACAGCACGACAAGGGCCCCGGTCTACGGAGGATTATTGACAGGCTCGGTTCGGTGGCCGAGCGATGCGTCGTGCATGCAATT
>JAABUV010003322.1_pt1 | contig 20590 bp, 21 predicted proteins | sample 5559971 | NCBI WGS metagenome assembly JAABUV01 (sample SAMN10711881, study PRJNA513362) | rock metagenome | isolation source: Antarctica rocks | place: Antarctica: Victoria Land, Knobhead nord | collected 2015-12-19
GAGGCTTGCGCACGTGGAGCGTGCGCAGGCCCCCTGCGAGCAGGCCGTTCACCAGCTGCGGCTCTGAGGGCAGCGTGACCTGCGGGGTGATGACAATCAGGCGCATCACCTTCTCATGTCAGTCCCGTTGGGAGGAAGGAGTTGAAGCTGAGGCACGCACCCGTCGTGCCACCCACGGTCGGGGTGGGTTGACCGCAGAGTTGCCCGCATCCAGCACGTGCAGGTTTTGATAGGGATTACGGTGTGATAGCTACGGCGAGCATGGCTTCAAAGCACAGCGTCTTCTTTCTCAAGGCAGAAATTAGGCACATACGTCCTGGCGGTGTGGGGTACGGGACTGCTGCTCGAGGGGAGTGGAGTGTGAGCCATGGGGCGCGCGATGCGCCATGCGCTCCTTGCCGCTGCGCTGGTGGGCGTGGGCTGCCACGCCTACGCCAACAGGCGCAAGCTGCTCGCTGCAATCCGCAAGGTGTGCCCGCCCCTGGGGGCCTGTTGTTGCCGGACATAATGCCCGAGGGGATTGAGCTGGCATGCTGCTACCAATTCGTCTTCCTTGCTGCGCCACCGGCAGCAAGCAGTCCGCGTCAAATTCCTCACGCCCTGCTGCCGGGGCCGGCGCAGGCGGCCGAATGGGCCTCAAGCACCGCCAGGCACGGCCCCGCCCGGCCCGCTGCACGCTGTGCCAGAGGTCCCAGGCAGGGTGCTCCCCGGGCGGCGTGCGAGTGCATCGGATCTGCTTGCGGGCGGTGTCCGGCGCCTGCATGATCGTGACCCCAACGGTCCGGCCGCTTATGTTACCTCTCGGGCTGCCCTCACCGGCGTGCCATGGCGTGCAGCCCGGGCAACGCCGTAGCCAAGGCCGCCCAGGAGCACCAGCTCCCGCAGCTGGCGCGGGACCTGCAGGTGCGCAGCCGGCCCCTTGCCAGCTCTGGCCAATCATCTTTGCAGGCCGTTGCAGGTTGGCGCCTTTGCGCCCACTGATGCCTGCATACGCGCAGCACTCTGGCTCAACTTCATATTCACAGAGGTGAAGCGGCGCAGGTGATCGGCCTGGCCCTGCGCGCGGCTGGCATGCCGGCCCAGGTGCCCCCGCTGACGGCGCACCTGGCGGTGCTGCACTGCGCTGCCGGCGGCGGCACGGCAGCCCCGCAGGCGGCGCCGCCGCAGCAGCAGCACGGGCCAAAGCTGCCGCGCCGCGCGACTCGCCTGCGCCGGCCAAGCCCAATGACGGTGCGCCCTGCTCCTCCGTGCGGAAGTGGGTATGGCAGGTGCTGGGCGAACAGACCGTGCATACTCAAGACGCCAGGCAGCTGTGCTGCAGATGATCCTTGCACTGGCTCTGTTCGGACCTCACTGCAGAAGCTGACCTGGGGCGGCTCTGTGCGCGCAGGCGCCCGAGACGCTGTCCAAGCCGGTCGTGCGCACACGGCCGTCGTCCGCGCCGGTGATCCGCGTGGACGTGCGCGCCGGCGCGCGGCCCGTGGGCAATGTCATCATGCTGACGGTGCGGCTGTGCAGCCGCCTCCGCCCTAATGCCCCCAGCCTGCATGACCGGCTCGGAGCGCTCTCAGCGGAGCTCCATGTGGGCTGCGCATGTCGCTCGCGTGGGCCGCGCAGCTGCAGCACCCAGGCACCGCGCTGCCCATGACGCCGTCTGATTGTGCGTCGCCAGGGTGCGGTGGCCGCCCAGCCGCTGCCCCAGCCGCTGCCGCAGCCGTCGCGCCCGCAGCTGCCACCGCCGGTGGCGCCAACCTCTCCGCCGGCCGGCAGCGCGGCGCTCAAGACGCGCGTCCGCGCCCCGCTGCTGACCGGCAGCAGCGACGTGCACAAGGTCGCGCAGCCGTCGCGGCTGTCAAGCGAGGAGTACGCGGGCGCGCCCTGCCGCAGACCTGTCAGTGACCCAAGCCCGGCGTGTGATGAATTTCCTGAAGCCCCCACACGCGGTCACAAGATATTGTCGCACTGCCTGCCTCGTGTCCACATAGTACAACTCTGTCTGCAGCTTGCTGTGACCTTGACAAGCCAAACAGCAGTGGCACCGCAATGCATGGAGTGGGTCAGTGCAGCGAGCGGCAGCGAGCGCGCACGCGCTCCGGCATCAGCATACGCGCAGTCTGAGGCTGGGCAGCATGCCGGGGCAGGCGCGCGCACCGTGGCGCTTGTCTTCCTGGTGTGCGCCGCGGGCGTGGCGTGCCTGGACGGCGGCCTGGGCCTGGCCGTGGCCGTCCTGCGCGAGCTGCTGCGCGGCGGCGCCGCGCTGGCGGCCGTGGCCGCCATGCTGGCCGCGGCGGCCGGCGCCGCGCTTGCGGGCGAGGCGCGCGCATGCGCGCGCGTCGCGGGGCAGGTGCTGCCTGCGCTGCCAGACGCATCGCAGGCTATTGAGGTTTTGCCATGCCCGGTGCGTTCCCTGCATGCGCATGCCTTCACGCAGGGCACATGATGCCCTAGCAAGTGCTTTGGGAATTGAGCACACCGTCACTGTGCGCATGCATGCGTGCAGATGGCGCACCCAGCCGGCCGCAGGCAGCGCAGCCTGGCTGGTGCCTGCGCCACAGGCGCCGCGGCCGCGGCGTTCGCGCTGCTGGCGCCGGTGGCCGCAGTGCTGATCGCCGACCCGGGGCCGCTGGCTTCCTTTGTCGCCGTCGCCGCCGCAATCATCGTCTGCATGAAGCTCACCAGCTTCGTGCACTTCGGCGCCAGCCGCCGGCGCGCGCCCGCCCCACTCCCTGACCCGCCTCCAAGCAGGCTGCCCGCGCGGAGCGCTCGCTTGCGCAGTCTTTTTTGCGCAGCACCATGGCAACATGCAGCGTGCTGGGTCCTGGCAGCCCAACAGCAGACAATGGCCCTGGCAGCCACACTGCAGACAATGGCGGGCTGTGTGGTCCTTGACCGCGCATGTGGGCGGCGCAGGGCGGAGGCGCGGCGCGCGGCGGCGGCTGGGCAGGGCGGTGCCGCGGCGGCGCGCCCGACCGCGCGCCACATGGCGTGGTACCTGGCCGCGCCGACGCTGACTTACCAGGACAGCTACCCACTCGCGCCGCGCTGCGCGCGCCGCATGGCCACGTGCGCCCTGCCCACCCCACGCGCGCCTCTTGCACGCTGGCGGGCGCTCGCGCCCGCGGCTTGCAGCCTAGTGCGGCCGGCCTCTGCACCGGGCGCGCGAGCACAGCTGCGCTCGCCTGACAGCCAGCTCACACCACCAGCAGACGTGCAGCTCCACCGCCTGCCTGGATGGCAGCGCGCCAAGCGCCTGCTGCAAGTCCGCCATACAGGGCCAGACCGCCGGCTCGGCGCGGCGCGGCAGGCTGGCCGCGCAGCTGGGCCTGTGCGCGCTGGCGGGCCTGGCGCTGGTGGCCAGCGCGATCGCGCCCGCGCTGGCCGCCACGCTGGCCGCGCTGGACGCGCGCGACCGGCCGGCCGCGATTGCCGCCTTCCTGCGCCTCGTCGCCGCCAACCTGGTCGGGTGGCTGACGCTCTTTTACGGCCTGTTCGAGCTGGGCCTGGGGCTGGCGGCCGAGGCAACGGGTTTTGGCGACCGCGCGTTCTACGCGGTGCGCGCCCGCCGCCACCTGAGGGAACAAGGCTCGCGCTGGCGGCGGCGGCACACCTGACCTGGCCGCATGCCCAGCTTCTCTGCCGGGCACCGCCATGGCCGCCATGCGGGGCTTGTGAGCGCGCCTGCGGTGCGGGTGCGTGCGCACCGTGCAGCGGGCGGCCGCAGGCGCGCGGGGGCGTGCAGCGCGGGGCATGCTGAGCGGCTGTGCGGCGCGCAGGAGTGGTGGAACGCAGCGACGGTCAGCCACTTTTGGCGGACATGGAACCTGCCGGTCCACCACTGGATCCTGCGCTCCGCGCACGCGCCCGCGCTGCGCGCCGGCGCGGGCAAGATGGGCGCGGTCGTCGCCTGTTTTGCGCTCAGCGCCGTTCTGCACGAGCTGGCGGTGGCCGTGCCGCTGCGCGTCACTACCACGCCGCACGCCGCGCTCGGCATGCTCGCGCAGGCGCGCCCATGCCTCCCGCCCGGGCTGCCCCCCGTGCACTAGTGCGCGCCGGCGCTTCTGTTCGGACGGCATGCGGCGCCTGTGAGCCCTGTGCAGTGAACGCATGCAGGCGCGTGACTGCCGCATGCACGCACGGGCGGGCACCGGCCTCAGCGGCACCTGCGCGCAGCGCACGCACTGTCCACGCTGCAACCATGAGCGATGCCAACGCCCAGGACTCACAGCCTGCTCAAGTGACGCTCCGCGCCGCGCCCCGCCGCAGGTCCCCCTGGCCTGGGCGTGCGACAAGCTGCGCGCGCGCGGCCTGCTGCCGGCCTGGGCCGGCAACGCGCTGGTGCTCGGCACCACGGCCTTTGGCCAGGCCGCCGCCGTCGTGCTGTATGCGCAGGCGGCGGCGTAGGGCGCCGGACGGCGGCTGCACCACCCCAGCCGTATACCTGCGGGGTACATGCGCGGCGGTCGCGGCTCTGCTGCGTCTTTGCGCAATTTAGCTGTCATGAGGCAGTGCCAGGCGGCATGCACCACCGCCGCCTGTGCTTGCGCTTGTACTTGCGCTGTGTGTGGACTTTGAGCGTTTACTTGTATGTGAGCTTATACTTGAGCTGTACCTGATATCTGTAAAGACAGAGGACCTTCAGCGTATCGATGTGACATTGCATCTCACCTCGTCCCATGCCACGGATGCAAGCCCTCCCTGCATGTCGGCGGGTGTGCGCCACAGACTACACAGGCATGCGGGTCTACAAACCAGGTCGCATGGGTGGCACGCGCAGTGCTTGCAGATTCCGCACGACGAAACGTCCTGCTGAAAAGGCTGTAGCCACAACCATGAACCAACAAATGAAGGGCTGTGCAGCAGCATGCCAGCATACGTTGCATCAAGCTTCCTGGCTCGCCCCCCGAGCTGCCTCTGTGCCCGAAGACAGAGGCAAGACATTGCTACTTGTCATGCATGGTGGCAGCTGACTGCAGGTCGCGACCTTCTGTGGCATGTATGCCTCACAGGAGAGGCTGTTGCAGCCCTTTGCGGCGTGGCCGCATCACGCAAGCACCTGCTTGTATGACAGCCAGGAGGGTAAGGGAGCATCGGGCGGTTCACTGCCCGCAGCATGTATCATGATGCATTCAGCAAGCCTTTTGCCGGGCACATGTCCGCATATGCACACCGTCGGCTCCGCACATCCATGGACAGCACGACGCATTTAGTCGGGGGAGCGTGAGCCACCTACCTATAGCGTACATCCCAGTGTTCCTGACTCCGCCCCTTGCAGGCCCCCGCACTGCATATCAGCACGCGCGGCAGGCTGCATGAAGCTGCGCAATGGCTGCAGGGCGTAGCAAGCTGTCCAGACAGCTAGCCCTGTTGAAGCCTGGGTCACCCGCCGCACCAATGCAAGACGCACTCTGGGCTTGAATAGTAGAAGAAAATCAGAAAGATGCACCACGAGCCGTCTTGAGAGCACTCCACTGCTTTGGCAGCTTTGCGGCCGTCGGGCTACTGCTCACACTTGTGCTGCTTGAGGCGCTTCGTTGCTCGTGTGTCAGGTTGCAAATGGCTGCTCGGAGCACACCGGGTTCGAATGCCAGACAGTGCCTCGCTGACTCAATTGCAGCCACGCTCCTATATGGTGCAGAGGCTTGTAGGAAACGGCTGCATGGCATGCTTACACAAGCATGGCCTATGCGACACAGAAACATTGGCACACAGTTCGGCCCGCATTGCGCCATGCAATGCCCTGAAGATGTATCAAACATGAAATGTACAGCAGAGGCGACGATCACATGCGCAACCGGTGGTCCAACCTCACTAGCATTCTTCTAGACACTTCATGCCTTTGCATGGATTCGCAAACAGGCAGAGCTTGCAGCGCGCAAGGACACATACTCTTGCGCTTGAGGCGCAAACCACACTATGCAAATCGGGACAACCAGTTCTTCAAGCAAAGTCATGAGGTGCTGTGGAAGCGTGCGGGGAGGCCCCCCTGAGGCTGCCATGCACCCCGCGGCTGCCAAAGTATGTGGGGGATCCGCCCCTCACCAGGCCGTGCGCGCTCCACTCGCTCCGGCGCGAGGGCGAGCCCCCCATGACGCTGCCATGGCTCAGCTCAGACCCCAGCGCGGATGACAGCTCTGCGCTCGGCGGCAGCAGCATGGGTGCGCTGACCCTGCGCAGCGACAAGTCGACAAACAGCAGCAGACCCCCGGCAAGGAAGCAGAGGGACCCCACTCCAAAGCCAAACGCATTCTCAATCTGGTAGGTCTGTGCATCCAGCATCGGGTAGTAGTACAGAAACACGCCGCTCATGAAGAACCCAACGCCGCCCCACAAACGCAGGGCTTGCATAGGGAAATGGGGTTTGCTGTTGGGCAGCCGTTTGCTGGACCTCAGCTACAGGGCATGTTTCCGCGCCGGTCAAGGAAAGCGGCATAGTGCCGAGACTTGTTGCCGCTGGACTGGGTCACTTCGGTCGAAGAGCATGTGAGGGTGACAGTGCCGTGATAGTCTGCTCTGTGCGCGCACACTGACGTGTAAAGCCCCATAGCTGAGACCAAGGAGTGCTTCATGGCAATTTGCAATGGTATGGGTCTGGCCCTGAAACCATGCACGAGCGGACAGGAACAAGGCATGCTGCTGGGGAGCAGCACCAGCAGCATGTCAAGAGGCGCGTGCAGCAGTCGCAATTACATGCCTGTGCACACTCGAGCAAGTGAGCTGGAAGCAGAACAGACAGCGAGACACCGGGCCAGTCACATCACACATGGTTTGCCAGTCATATTACAAAATGGTGTGCAAGTACACCTACATTCGTGGTATGCATCCCTTCTAATCGCAGACTGGAAATTGCATCCACTCGACTTCATGCGTCGTGCAGCGCCTTGCGCTTGCGGCCGGCCTCCTCGCCGAGCAGCGCGGGCAGCAGCGGGTCGCGCTCGCCGATCGTCAAAGCCAGCGTCCGGCGCGCGTAGTAGTCCGCCATCATCGTGATGTTGTCTGCACACGATGTTTTTGCCGAGTCAATGCAGGCAGCGTGCCTTGCACGGTGGCAGGTACCATCCCCAACATGCAGGCAAACTTGCGCCCAGGCATGTTTGCAGTGCCCGGCACATCGCCAGCGCATTCGGACATGCTCCAGCATGTAACCAAGAGCACATGAGCTGTCGTTCATGGGACAGGGACTCCGGGGTGTCGTTCCAGCAGCCTTGCACGCCTGCTGATGCTGGGATTCCAGGGCGGGAGGGATGGCACTGCAGCACACGGGGCAGCCGCACCTATGACATCGTCCAGGAGGTGCGCCTTGCCGGCTGCCATGCCCTGGCCGCCATCCATGTGCACGTGCGCCACATGCACATGCAGGTGGTAGTCTGCGTTACACGCGCCCCTCTGCTCTATACGCTGCAGCAAGGACAGCACAAACAAAGCCTGCATGGGTGATCAGGACCGCACATGAGGGCGGGTAGTGCAGAAACATGCGCAGCTGGTGGTCACCAACGCCATACCGCTCCAATACCGCCTGCAGTCACATCGTGCAGCACCGTGAGCGTAATGAGGCGGCGCTGGCCTCCACATCTCCTACTTGCACAGATGCTCGCATTGTGCTGAGAGTGCTGTGCATCCAGGCACCAACGCACGTGCACATGAATAAAGAGGCTGTACACATTCGGAAGGAAGTGTGGAGAAGCTCGCGTCAAGCGCTGCACGGATCGTGGGAAGCAGTGCTTAGGGCACAGTTCAGATCTGCAGGTGTGCTAGAAGACTACATGAGGTGCATGGAAGCAAACGAGGTGTACAGGGACATGCCCGTGCGCACACCTGTTGGCACTTTGCCCTCATGTTGTGCAGCAGCGGCAGATGCGAGGCGTCCAGGTCGCGCAGGGAGCGCAAGTCGCGCCTGCATGCATGCGCCAGTGACAAGAGGAGATATGCTCTAACATGCTGCAGGCCGGACCCAAATAGGCTTGCACAGTGCTCTAGTGTGCCTGCGCTGCGGGCTGCTGAAAGCAGAGGCAAGAAGTGTTTCCCGCCAATGGATGGTTGGCGGGCTATCACCTACTGCTCAGGATGCATCTGCATATGTTATGCGCGATAAGAACAGCCAAGTCGCACCTGATGCACAGGGCTATGCAGTACAGCGACTCCATGCGTTTCTGGTCCTGCACTGGCCCCCGGAGCATGCTGTTGATGCATCAAGACTTGCTTGCACGACCATGCCAGTGTGGTTAGAACGCATTGCCAGCTAACCGCATGCGCAGCCGCATTCCACATACCCACTTCATGTCTGGGTGCAGCATGAAGCCTGACTGCTCATCTGGATCCTCATATATCAGCCGGTCTGCTTCAGCCTGTGTGGCGCAGGCCATGCGTTTTGGGTTGCCATGCAAACCTTGGAAATAACAGTCTTAAATCTACTTAACACAGTTTGATGGGGGGGCCAGCTGCCAAGCATTGCTGTGCACAACGCGGGCAGGAGAGCCCGCGCGCCTTTTTGTCCAAGATGTTTACCACCCAGGCAAGCCTTGCTGGCGGGATGGCCTCAATGAAGGGCTGCGTGGCCCTTGCATAGAGCTCTGGGGACTCTAGCACCAGCCGGTAGGCCTGTGCACTGTGCTTGCTGACATGCTTTTCAGTGGCTGGCGAGATTACGTCGACGTTCACAGCGCTGTGTTCTGGCAGTGCCACCAGTCCTCGGTACTGCGCGGGTCAGCGCTCAAACGTCACAATATTTGATGGGCACAAGTGTACTGACAGAGCCAGGAATGGGCTCAAGCAGGTAGGAGGCTGTAGGTTGCACGCCTTGGCGTACGCGTCGTTCTGGAACTGCTGCTCGCACGTGATGGAGGCAAGCAGGCTGGGTAGCGACTCTGCTGCAAACGCTGTGCGGCTCAGCAACAGGATTGCCTGCCCTTGCGCGTCCTTGAACCTGCACGAGGGGAGAGCACAGCGTCTCTTCATTCTATGTATGTGTGTTACTGCACTTTACCACATACTCCTCCTAGCTCGATAGCGCGCTCACGCGCCTGCCCAGCACTGCAGTTGTCTTTTTGCTCGCGTCTTCGTTGAGAACTTGCTGTACCTGCCCACCACAGAAGGGAGCTTGTGGAGTTTACAAAACAGCAACAACAGCATTCTACACACTGGCAGCCAGACCTCGAAGCCAGCCAGGTCCTGCAACGCCATTGCGTGACGAAGCGCCCTTCACGCTAGCTGTGGCAAGCACTTGCTTGCAGCAATGGCAGCCTGCACAAAGCTTCTGTGCCGGTCACAGCACTGTGCTGCTACAGAGAAAGAGCTCTGGTTTGAAAGTCTGATCTCTGCTTGCTCACTGTGGCTGAGTAGCTCTGAAGTGCCCTCTCTGGTTGCTGTATTGAGTGGCCTTTATATTTGAGTCTAATGTGATAAAGGCCTCCCCAGCCTGAAAGCAGTCCCGCACGCAGTCCAGCTCATAGCGAGCGCTGCTCAATAGGTAAAGGCAGTTTTGGGCTCATCCAGCAGCTCAAAAATTGCCTCGGATGTAGCCAGCTCCCGTGCGCACTTCCCGTCCAAATTCTGCGCGTGGAAAGTCCGCAAAGTGTGTTGCAAATGTGCAGTGCCAGCAGTGCAGTCGGATACGCGCAGAATGCATTTGAAGCAAGGGGCAAAAGGCACCTATGCATCCTGCGTGACTGTCAAAGACAACAACTTATCATCGCCACTACAGCCTCTGTCACACAGAAAGTGCATTAGAATTGTATTGCGCCACGCCCCTCCAGCCCTGACTGGACAACAATGTATGGACTGTCGACACGCTGGACAGCCGTGGACTTGTGCTTTCCACACATGCTGGCTAGCAGGCAGCCGAGCTTGTATCGCATCATCGACGAGGGGGGGGCGCAGTGCATCTCGGACAGGGCGCACCCTGATAGTAGCACTTGCGCCCGCACGCAGCAGCTCCGCCACCTTTGGCGCATCGTTCTCGCTGGCCGCCATCATCAGCAGCAAGTCCACTGGCGCCAGGCCCTCTGCGATGCAATGGAAATGCTAAGCAGCCCAACTTGTGCAATAAAGCAATAAACAAGCGCTGCAGCTGAGCAGCCGCGCACGGCAGGCATTCCTCCTAGCACCTTCACAAGTGCAGGCACAAGTGCAGGAACTGCAAATTAAGCAAGCTGTGGGCCTGGTCCCAGAGGGGGCGGCGCGCACGAGAGAGCATGCTGTTCAGGCGGTCATACGTCCCCTGTGTTGCACACAGACTGTCAACAGGTTATTGTAGGCTGAGAAGCTGCACGAGCACTGAGCCGCTCTATAGCTAGCTGCGTCTAGACTGAGAGGAAGCATCTCCTGCATACTGGCTAGTCATGACGCTGTGTCTCTGAAGCTCACATGGAGCGCTTGCCCAGTGAAGTGACTCAATATAATACAAAGTTGCTGTGCCTTCGCACCTCCGTGGCCAGCATCCCCATGTAGTTGAAGTAGTGCTCAACGTCGTCCTCACTGTAGTCCTCGCGTGACTGGCTGCCGTAAATGCCTGCAAGCCGCTGGTGTTCTCAGCGCATGCAAGGCGCACTGGCACAACACAGCAAACCTTGTCACAACCAGTCTACTAAAATCAAGCCAGCTTGATCACGGGGACCACCTGCGGACTCAGAGTCCCCCTGCAGCGGGTTTTTAAACTTGAAGAACGCCCGGCACCGCGCGCCGTTGGACGCCGCGCGCCGCAGCCGCCTGCCGCACAGGCAGCGCCGCAGCGGCAATGTGGTACAATGCGAGCGCAGCCGCGTACGTTGTTCACTAGGCTGCGTTGTGTGCACCGCTGCCGGGAGCTGGCCCAGTGCACCTGCCAGCATTGCAGCCGTATGATTAGGAGTTTTACTGTGTTCAGGTAGGTGCTGGGAGGCCGGCGCAACCGCTTCTTGCAACTCGCTTGCTTCTATCTCCGGCAATCCTGCATCTGCACGTTACCCTAGCCTGCCAGGGAGGGCTTTTTCCTCACTGTCTGCCTCGGCAAAAAGGTAGTGTGTGTAGTGCTCGCTGTGGAGCGTCCGTCCTGGCATAGCCATGGCAGAGGACACACTGTCCGATGACTGTGAGGTCCACCCGTCAGACGCGTACGTTCGCAAAGCGCGTGCGCGGCACGCAAGCGCCGGCGACAGCCCCGCGGCTGAGCCGCAGACGGAGGTCGTGGTGGCGGCCGCAGCGAGAACGGCGCATGTCGAAAGTTCGCCGTCGCACCGGAAGCTCAAGAAGGCCAAGCGCAAGCGGAAGCGCGCAGCGGACGCCGCATGCCAGCCCGGCGGCGCGCCCGACGAAGGGAGCGCGGAGGGCGCGAGCGCGCGCGACGCGAGCGTGGCCGACGACAGCCGCTCCACGCCGGGCAGCAGCACGCCGCAGCCCGGCGACGCGCCGGCGGCGCGCGGCGGGGCCGCGGCCGCAACCCCCGACGCACCTCAGGCCGCAGCAGGGCGCGACGACAGTGTGGATTCTACCATCCTGCAAGCGGCCGCGGACGCAGCGGAGGCCCCTGCGGACGCCAGCACCGGCACCACCAGCGACGTTGCGTCTGCAGACATGAAGAAGGCGGCTGCGGCGCCCGTGGGCGTGGTGGTCGTGGCGGATGATGCGGAGACCGCGCGAGCGCCAGAGATGCAGCGCCTCCTGCGGGCACCTCGGTGCGTCCTCCACTGCTGCGCAGTGACTTGGCTGCAGCGCTAACGCTGCACAACGTGCAGACACACAGCCGCCCGCAAGTCTGCCCCCGCGCACCTGTCTTGCTGCCCAAGGCAGCACAGAGCGCTGCTGGCGCGTGCCTGCGACAGTGCTGGCCCCTGGTGCGCCCTCTGTGTTTGCTGGCATCCTGGTGCAAACGCAGCACATACTCTACGCCTTGCCTGGCAAGGCCTGCGCCGCTTCCTGGAGCCTATTCCTGTGCCGACCAGGCGTGCACCGTATGCGCTACCGTGGTTGCCTGCATATGCTGCCATCCTTGCGGGCTGGGCATGAGCACTGCATCAGACGCTACGTCTGGCGTGCAGCGGCAGTAAGCCCGTGAGTGACTGCGAGGTCCTGCCCAAGTTCCTCTAGCCGCCCCAAGTCAGTCAGAGGGCGGCTGGGCGGGCCCGAGCGCGCGCCGCGCCGAGCGCGCCAGGTACTTTGACGACGATTTTGAGGGCGCCGCCAAGCGCTGCTTCAAGTGCGGCGGCGCGGGGCACATGGCGCGCGACTGCCCCAATGCGGAGGTGCCCAAGCCGTGCTTCTTGTGCGCGCGCTTCGGGCACGACCGCGCCAACTGCCCCAACCGTGCGCCATGAGCATAGGGTCAGGCATAGGGCTAGGGTCGACCCGCAAGCGCGCGGGAGCGCGCCAGCAGGCTGGGCGCGCTTGTTGCGTGCATGGTCGTGCTCTGCAGGGGCGCCGCCGTTCGTGCACTGAGCGTCCGGTGGCGCCATGGGCACGGAGGGCGCCCTCACGGGCTCGGCGGCGCGCAGAGCTGTGCTACAAGTGCCAGCGGCCGGGGCATGTGGCGCGCGACTGCCCGGACGCGGCCGCCGCGCCGGCCTGGGGCGCGCCGGGCGCGCGCGCCGCGGGCGACGCCTCGGCTGTGTGCCTGCGCTGCGGCCGGCCGGACTGCGCGGCCGCCGGCCAGGGCGACTTTGTGAGGTGCCGTCCTCGACGCGCTGCAGGGCGGCTTGGGGGTCTGAGTGTGAGGCCAAGCCAGAGGTCCACGGCTGTGCAGTGCTGTGAGGTGGTATGTCCTTGGTCTGTGTGATTGCGGCCAGGCAATCTCCCTGCAGACGACAGGTACGTGATGGCTGCACACCTGCGTTGGGATGTTCTGGGAGACATGCAGCAGGCGAGACAGATGCTCCCTGTGCCCTGCGAGCGCGCCGCCTCCACCGCGGCCCTGCACGGCCGGTCAGGGCGGAGGGCGGCTGCGAGCTGCCGTATGCGCGCTCCGACCTCGCGCTGGTGCGCTGCCTGGCGTGCGGCGCGCGCGGGCACCTGCTCTGCGGCGGCGAGGGCCGGCCGGCGCCGCCGCGGCCGCGCGCGTCCTGCGCCAACTGCGGCGAGGGCGGCCACCTGGCGACCGAGTGCCACCGGGTGCGAGTTCTGAACAGTTTGCCTGTGCTAGGGTGTGACGCAGCGCGGAGGGCCTGGCACAGCTTGCCTCGTGCCTCGGCCAGGGTGCTGCCGGGCGCGGCGCCCGGCGCGCGCAGCAATCCGGTCGGGCCGCGTCGGGCAAGCGCCGGCGCCCGACTCTGTGGCGACGGCGCGCAGGACGTGACTGCGCTTGTGCGCAACGAGCGCCTAGGCGCGCGCCTGAACGAGTACGCGCGCTACTCGCAGTACGGCCCCGCGCACGCCGCGGACTACCCCGGCAGCGGGTGCGCGCGCCGCTACTACCCTGGCGGCCAAGCCAGGGTACCCGCGGTGGAGGGCGGCTGCGCATTGTTTGAGATTGGCGTCGCCTTTGCCTACCCGAAGAGAGCGCAGTGTAAAATTTCTACATTCACGGATGTCCGCGAAGGGGCTGAGCCCATGACATGTGCAGGCGTAGGAGTGTGTGTTGCTGCCTGCATGCGTAGCGCCCAGCTTGTGCAGTGCCAGTGCTTGCCTGGCAGTGGCAAAAGGCGTGGCGCGTGCGATGTGAAGTCTCACTCTTCGCGAGCTCCTCCAGACCTAATCCACCAGCAGCCCTGCAGGGCTGCGACCAGGCGCCCTGCGTGGGTGTGCGCCCGCCCCTGAATTTGACGCCACACTCTGTGTGGCAGGGGCCGCGGCGGCGACCGCGGGCACGCCGGCTATGCGGCGGTCCCATATACATACGGCGGCGGCGGCGGCGGCGGCGGCGGATCGTATGCGTCGCGCGTGCATGCGCTTGCCGCGCGCAGTGCGGCCTACGGCGCCGAGAGCGACGACTATGGGGGGCCGTATGAAGATGCCGCAGCGCCTGTGAGCCGCAACGGCCGCGGCGGCGCCGGCGGCCGGTGGATGGAGCGGGAGGCAGGCCGGGACGCCTATGCAGAGCCCGGCGACAGGCGGCACAGCACGGGGGGCCGGTGGGGGGAGCGGGCGGAGGACGAGGATGCGTACGAGGAGCCGCCGTATACGGCCAGGAGCGGCCGCGGCGGCGCGCGGCATGGCAGAGACAGACGTGCATCTTCGGGCGCGTACGCGCACGAGCCTGCAGGCGGCAAGCGCGGCGGCGGCGGCGGCGGCGGCGGCGGCGGCGGCGGCGGCGGCGGCGGCGGCCGGTGGAGGGACACGGACAGGGACAGGGATGCGGAGTGGGACGAGGATAGGGACAGGGGTGTACACATGGACAGCTACGACGAGCCGTACCGAGAGAGCCGGCGCGAGCGCTATGCGGACAGCCGGGCCAGCCGCAGGTGGCGCTAGCACTCCAAACTGAGGAGCCTGCAGGCTGTGTATTGATGCGGCCCGGGCGGTCAGAGCCCGGGCCACAGTCCTGCGATAAAGAGGAGAACTGTGCGGCGACAACATAGAGAGGCAGAGAGCAAGGCGTGCACGAAGTTGAGTGTGGAAGCGCGTTGTGTCCAGCCCAGTCCAGCCTAGTCTGCGACACACACTGACCGAAAGTGACCCAGCACAATTGACGCGCTGCACGACAATCTGGTGGGCTACAGCAAGTGCAAACCAGGTGCTGTTTTGGACGCCGGCAAGAACCTCTCATGACTACCCATGGGACATGGGCTATCCGCGCAATTCGGTCATGTAAATGTACACGACCATATTACAAAACCGACAGGCATGCAGACCAGCTGCCGGTTGGCATCATGCTGCCTAGCAGCATGCGATGACGTCCTGGGCTAATCAGCATAGAAAGTGAAATGCGCTCCTCCTGCTTTGGGAAGCCCAGGCATGACTGTGCAAAGCACTATCTGCCTAACAGCTGAACTTGCCGCTCTGGCACCGCTCTGCGCACCACAGGTGCGCCAGCTAGGCTCCGCGCGCATGGATGCATTCAGCCTAGTGCATGCGATGTGGAGCAGAGGACAGCAAGATCACGCAGAGCGCCCGCATCATGCCAGATCCACGGCCCCGTCCGTCAAACGCTAGCTATTCAGGTGCGCAGCCTGCTCGGCGCGCAGGGGCGCCAACCCTGGCGCCGCCGCGCGGGCTGCCTGCGCGCCAGCGTCCGACGCGCCCGCGCTCCGCGCCAGCCCCGCCTCCGCGATCACCGGGTCGGACCTCGAGCGCTTGGGCGCGCGCGCGGCGGCCTCGCCGCGCCGCAGCCGGCGCCGCTCGGGGTCCAGCAGCCGCGCGAGCCACCCCAGGCCCGCCGCCGGCTCGGCGCCTGCGCCGCGGGGCAGGGCAGGCGCTGTGCATGGGTGTGGGAGGCACTTGGCAGGCGGGGCGTGGGCCTCGGCCTGGGCAGTCCGTGCATAGTCACCGCAGCAGGTCTGGCTGGCGAGCTGCAGCTCTGGCTGTTCTTGTGAAGGGCACGCACGCCAGACTGGAGCATGCACGCGCGGCGTGCCTTGGGTGGTGCGCTGCTGGGGTTAGGGAGGGTGGGGTGCGCGGTCGGCGCGCCTGGCGCGCGAAAGCCCAGCAGCATGGCGGCGCCGGCGAGCGCGCAGGCCGCCAGCAGCAGGCAGGGCGCGGCGAAGCCGCCGGTCACGTCGGCGAGCGCGCCGATGAGCGCCGGCCCCGCGAACGACCCCAGGCTGCCCACGGTCTTGACCAGCGCGAAGCCTGCGCGCGTTGCAGGCAGGCCCCGTAATAAGCAGGTTGCTCTCCACTGGTCTGCTTGCCATCCACTGGTCTGTTTGCAACCTCGGCAGAGGCGCGCCTGGTACACGCAGTGCAGCTCAGGCGCCTGTGCCAGCGTTTGGGGCGCAAGACAATCTATTTCTTGCCTCCATGCAAGTCCATGGGAGACATGCGGCCAGGCAAGCAAACAGTGTAGGGCAGAAGACACCAGCACGCCCACCGCGTACCCGAGGCGGCGGTTGTGCCGCTCAGGAACGCTGCCGGCCAGGACAGCAGCGGTCCGTGCACCGACCAGACGCCCATCTGCCGGGCGGCTGCGCCTGTTGAGTCATGTCACGGTGGGACACAGTCGTGATGTGCGCCTGATCGCTCACCCAATATCTGTCTCACAACCAGGCTGTCAGCTGATACACGCTGCAGCGGCCGCGCCCGACATGCGTTCGAGCGCGGGACACGGGACAAGGGCGCTTTCATCGTCGGGCGCGGTCTGCAAGGCAAGCTGGTGTCACGCCTACGTCCGGCTTGGCCGACGCATTTGTATGACTAATCGAACGAGGCTGGGCACATGACAGGCAATGATATGGTGGGGAGCGGAGCGCGCACCGCGGCCGCCGTCAGCGCGGCGAACGCGCCCGCCGCGCCCGCGTCGCCATTGCCGGATGAATTCAGCAGCACCGCCAGCGCCGCAAACGCTGCAGCGGCCGCCAGCAGCGGCGCCGCGCCGTGCCAGTGCCGCTCGCCCGAGCGCTTGGCCAGCTGCGCGTTCGCCTGCGCGCGCCCAGGCAGGGGCAGGCACCACCGTGAGCATACACCTCGTACAGGGCTCGGCCAGCACTGGCTTCAATTTATGGAGTACAGGGCGCGGCCAGCGCTGGCTTCAATTTATGGAGTGAGGGGCCCTGCACGCAGTGCCCCTCACACATGTACCAACGCCGCGCCCCTCTGCGCCCAACGGCCGGCGCCGCGCACCACCATGGCCACCGCCGCAGCGCCGAACGGCACGCCCGCCAGCAGCGCCGCCTGCACCATGCGGCCCAGCGCGCGCTGCCGCTCGCTCTCCGCGTCGCCCAGCGCGCCGCCGGCGCCCGCGCCTGGGCAGCCACGCCGAGCTTGCACCGAGCTTTATGGCAATGCAGCAACTTCATTCGCCTCATGCAGGGGCGCAGGGGCGCGTAGCCGTGCAGCAGGCTTCAAGGTGGTGACCCAGCACATGGTCTGACTAGCACGCCGTGCAGCCAGCTCACTCCATATGCAGTGTAACCTGCCACACCGCACTGCTTGATGCGTGGAAAAGGCGCAGTGTAGGGGCGCGCCGGGTGCATCATCGGCAGCGTCCTCGTCCAGGATGGCGCGCACCAGCAGCGGCGCCCAGAACACTGCGCCCCAACGGCGCCTCAGCGTGGCAGAACGTGTTATGTGTTTTCCTGGCTACATTCACACAACACGCATGTGCTGCATCCACACAGCACGCATGTGCAGCGCGTTCGCAGGCGGCGCGCAGCGACGCCTATGGTGCCCGCGCCAATGCCGCTCGGCAAGGAGACAAGGCGAGCGCTGCACGACAGGCAGAGCTCACGGGCGGCCTCCAGGGCGCACCGATGCCGTCCATGCCCATGCACACCAGGCTCCAGATGGCCGCCAGGCACCTGCGCGGCACGCGCGCACTCGCTGGGCCGTGCGCGACAGTGCTCGCGCTTGATGCGGCTACATGCCGCTGCCTCACGTGCCAGCGCCGGGCTGCGCCCCGCAGCGCCAGCACGGCGGCCGCGGGCGTGGGCGCACCAGATGTGCGGGCTGGCGAGCACGGTCAGGAGCGGCGCCCAAATGCTGCCATCGCTGGCAGCCGCGCCCAGCGCCGCCGGAGCAGCCTCCCGCGGCGCTTTCCTGCGCGCGCGAGCGCGCGCCCCCCGGGCTGCTCTCGTGTGGCATTGCGCACCAGACTTCCTGGGGCGTGCCGCTGGCCAGCCTCTGTAAGGTCACAGCAAATCAGTCTCAGACTGCCTGGCGCCCACGCTGCAGGCCCGCATACCCTGCCGCGCACGCGGACGGTGCCGGAGCTGCTCTGGGCGTCGGAGCGCTGCTGGCGACCTACTCCAGCATGCCCGGGTGGCCCCGGTTGTGAGCGGTGACCTGGCTTCCCGAGGTTGAAAACGCGCTGGCGCACCGTGCAAGGAGCCAGGCGCGCTCGGCCGGGCGCAGGAAGGCGGCCGCCTGCGGCGAGCGCGCCAGGCGCCAGCGCACCACCAGGCCCAGCGCCACCGCCGGCGCGCTCTCCACCTGCCGCGCGCGCCGCGTGCCGCGGGTGGGCCTGTTACCCTACACACATACTGGGATCCGCAGCAGAATACGTGATGCACTGGGGGCAGAGCGCCGCAGCCTGCGCGCTGTCCGCTGCGGCCGACCACTTCATGCATGGGGGTGCAGCATGAGCGACGCAGGTGCGCAGGTCATTAGAGCCAAACCTTTCTCTGACCTAGCGCATCAGGCCACCGAGCGTTTGCACAGGCGACGTGCCGAATGTCAATGCATCGCACGCCACCGCACCTAGTGCATCACACCGCTCGCTTTAAAAGGGAATGCGGCTCAGCACCCACATGCACCAGGTCCCCACACCACACACGTCCATGCAAGGTCCGGTGCCAGACGCCGCCACGCAGCGCAGCCAGGCTGGCAGCCCTGCAGCTCTAAACTATCTGCTAATCTAGTGCTACTTCACTGCAGCGCGCTGCGCGCACCAAGAAAAGCCACTGCCAGCCGCGCAGGCCGCACGCGCCGTCCAGCAGCAGCAGGCCTGCCGCGAGCGGCGCGCCCACCAGCCCGGCCAGCGAGGTTGCGCTGGCGACCGCCGTGTACGCCAGGCCCAGCTCGCGGTCGTCACAGAACAGCGCCAGGTGGTACCACATACCTGCGGCGCTGTTGGTGTTTAACAATAAGGTGTAATGCAGGGTTTCCCATCCGTGTGCGCGCCAGGCCCAGCTTGGGGACGTCGCAGACCAGCACCAGATGATACCATATGCCTGCGGCGCTGCTTAGATTCAGGCGTAGTGTATTCTGTCAGGTTTGCCCCACCCTTGCGCGCGGCTTGGCTGCGCATGCAGCGCTGTGCGGCGGCGCGCGGCAGCACAGCCCGTGGCAGGCGTGCGGCGGCCCTGCAGATGCTGGGCACGAGGCGGTGTACGCTTGCTGGGGCGTGCCTGTGACGGCCAGGCGGGGCAGGGGCCAGGCAGAGCCTGTGCAAACACACTGCTGTGCTGACGTGGGGCACGCGTCGCAGGCGCGCCCGTGCACAGCCCCGCCAGCCGCACCACAGCAGGCGTGCCACGACCGGCCGCGGCGCATTGCCGCCCGATGCCTGCAGGCAGCGCTGGGATGGCTCACCTGGGTAGGCGCCTAACCCCACACCAGAGAGGCTGTCAGTACAAGCGCCGCTGCATGCTCCCATAAGCAGGCCTGATGCCCTGAAGCAGCATCTGGCGAGCTGTAAATCAAGCGTCACCTGCTGCAGGCTTTGATCTGGCAGCGCTGCGCCTGCAAGCAGATGCAGGGCGCCGCGGAGCGGGCGCGCACCGCTCTCCGCGACGCCCAGCAGGAAGCGCAGCGCGTAGAACTGCGCCGCCGTGCGCATGAACGCGAACAGCAGCGTGACGCCGCCCCACAGCATCAGGATGCCGCCCAGGAAAGCCGGCGCGCCGAACCTGCGGCGCGCCGCGCAGCTCGCCAGGGGTGCGCGGCGCCACTGGCACCCGCTCTGGCCCGGCGTGCACATGCGGCGGGCATGCATGCCCGCCAGGGTCTTTGCACGTGGCATGCGTCGAGAGGCGGACCACATGCCCCGGCCAGCCGCATATGCGCTCAGGAACAAGCACACTGACGGCATGGCACGCACACGGAGCGATAGGAGGATCCTGTGAAGCCCACCTCGCGCAGGCCATCGGCGTCAGGATTTGCAGCAGCGAGTAGCCCACGAAGAAGACGCCTGGAGCCGCGCCCGGCGAGCTGTCAGTGCGCTGGCGCCGGTGCTCACTAGCCGGCGTTCACGCCAGGCATAGGCCCGGCGCCGTGCTGGCCCCTGCTGGTGGCCCCTGCTGGTGGAGCCCAGCTCAGGGCGCATGCTGCTTCGGGTGGGAGCAGAGCGCGCACCTGAGCCGAAACCAAAGACGGTGCGCGAGAAGCCGAGGTCCGCGTTGAGCTGCAGGGCCGCGAACGACAGGTTGGCTGGCCCCGCCGCGGCACACGCGCCGTCAGACCGCTTGCGCCGCACACGACACGGGCCGCGTTCGTCGCTGCGCCGCCGCACGCGGTTTGGACCAGCCGGGGCGCCGCCCTTCCCCGAGCAGCGCAACAGCCCGGCGCCGCTGCAGGCACGGCAGGCACGCGCGGCGCGGGGGCCGGCACTCTGGCGCGGCCGGCGCGCCGGCCGGGCGCGCACCGCGGTCGACGGAGCACAGCAGCGCGAGCAGGAAGAAGAGGGGTAGGATGTGCCAGTGCACGCGCGCGACCACGGCCCTGCCGTCCACCTGCTCGCCGCCGCCTTCCAGCTCCAGCGCGGCGCCGCCCAGGCCCGCCCGGCCGCCCGCGCTCCGCGGGACGCCCGGGGCGTGCGCGGCGCTTGGCGGCCCGTGCAGCAGCGCCGCGGTCTCGCCCTCCGCCTCGCCGCTCAGCGCGCCGGCGCCTTCGAGCGGCGCGTGCGCCGCGCCTGCCGCTGCGGCCTGGCCGCACGGGCTCTGCGCGTGGCCGATGGGAGCCCGCAGCAGCGCCGCGCTGTCGCCAGTCGCCTCCTTGCGGCCGAGGGGGACGTCGGCGGTCCCGACGCCGAGCGCGCCGCCAGCCATCGCAGCCCGGCGCGCATCACCTCGCTAATGCAGGGCGCACGGCCGTGCCC
>JAABUV010003323.1_pt1 | contig 20587 bp, 28 predicted proteins | sample 5559971 | NCBI WGS metagenome assembly JAABUV01 (sample SAMN10711881, study PRJNA513362) | rock metagenome | isolation source: Antarctica rocks | place: Antarctica: Victoria Land, Knobhead nord | collected 2015-12-19
CTTCACACTTGACTAGAGAAATCTTGTTGTGATGTCATGTTTCATTGCAAAGTGCTTCAATTATCTGAGCTGCGAATTTATCATTGATTTCAACTTACTTTCACAATGTCTGAGTAAAAATATCAGCAGAATCTTTATCAAGATTCAGAGTGTCTTGATTTAGCTGAGACTTAACATTTTCAACATCGAATTCTTCAATTTCTAGATTCATGAAAGTTAGAATTTACAAAAATATTAAAATAATTAAAGACAGATGTAATTGAACTGAATTTAAAGCAATGATTTGTGACTGAAGCTTCATGATCTTGATGTCAAAGATGTCAAAAGTGAGATTCTCAACAATATTAAAATCTAAAATATGAATTTTCAAAATTGTTTAATATGAATATTGATGTCAAGAATTGAATGTATTCTTTTTCTTAAAAAGATTTTCTGAGTGATGTGTCAGAGCATTCAACTTATCATCAATCTTGTTGAAATGATAAGCGATGCAATAATTGAATCTAGACAGAAACTCACTTCAATGAGCTTAATGATGATTCAACTGCTTAATTGACATGAAATATTCAAGATTTTTATGATTCATGATCATTTCAACAGAATAAATAAAGTCTTCAAGCTTTAATCATCATTTCTTAAAAGCGCAAACAATGATCATAAGTTCTTTATCATAAATCTTGTAATTACACTCGATTGAGTTATGCTTCTTTGAAAAGTAAGCGACTGAATGAAGAATCTCATTCTCATTGTATTGAAAAAGAATGTCTTTGAATACATAGTTTAAAGCATCAATTTCTATCACAATCTTGTGATCTGAATTATAATGACAAAGAAAAATCTTGAAAGTGAAGACTTTCTTAAAAGTGTTGAATGCAATCTGATATTTCTGAGATCAGACAAAGAGTACATTTTTTCTGATGAGATGAGTGAGCGAGATAGTTATTCTACTATAGTCATAAATAAATCTTTTATAAAAGTTCGTGAAATCTAGAAAACTTTGAATGTCTTTAACGTTGATCAAGATGAGTCAATTGACAATGATGTTTATCTTGAAAAAGTTCATCTTGATCTCTTCAATGATGATTATCAATTTTAGATATGAAACTTGAGTGATGTGAAACTTGCATTTAGTTATATTTATTTGAAGATTTGCTTCTTGCAGCTTTTGCAGAATGAGCTTGACATGAATCTCATGCTCAAGTTCATTGTCAAAATAAATCAAGATGTCATTCAGATAAGCTGTATAAAACTTATTTAAATGTTCATGAAGAATATTGTTGTCAGAATTCTTCAAATTTATAAAAGTCAAAGTTCTTCAAAGAATAGAAAATAGACATAAGAATTATTCTTCAGCGTTATCACTGATTTCTCAGACGAGAATCTGAGTCTACGAGAATTTCTATCATCAATTTTCAGAAACTTTGAATCTATCAAGAGTTCAAGTTACATACGATTTTCAACGTTTCATCAATTTAAATCACTCACAATCTCAAGAAATCTTGCATGAGTTGCATGTAATTTTGCTTGTCTCATCAATGATGCTCAAGCTTAATCTTCTGAATATATAGAGAAGAGTTTGCTTCTGTATTTCATAGTCTAGTGTTAACTTTTTATATGAATAAATATTACTAAGCTACTATCAAATTTAATTGTATTATCTACGCGCATATTCTCTAGTGTGACTGTAAATTTCTTGAACTACTCACAATTTTAACACTCTACTCTATTGCAGAGATGATAGTTCATATGATCAAAAAAAAATCATTGACTTGAACAGTAATTCTTCGAATATGACATTCAATCTTCATAATAAATCTCAATTTCTTCTCATTCTCAAGACTTCTGCGTCTCTGATTCAAGCAATTGCTGTCATTAACGTCATAAATGTACTTTTTGAGCATCATGATCAAGATATGATTTCTCTTAACATCATGATTTCATCTTTTGAAAGCAATATTCGCATGTTTTTCAAGAGTGTTGCTTCATTTACTTTCATCATCTTCACAGAGTTTGCATTCATTTTGCTTGATCAAATTTCTTGCAACAATAAAGAGAAGTTTCAATTAAACTTGATGAAGAGTCTTGCACAGCATCAAGTGATCATCATCAACATCATGATCTCATTGACTTGATTATTTTCTGATTTCACAAGCATTATTTTGAAGAATCTATTAAAGACTCATCATCATGCAGCATTGAACAAAGACATCAGAAGTGTTTGCATCAATGTAGAAAGAAAAGAAAGATAATGCACGCTGCTTCAGACAAGAATGAAAGTCATTAAGCATGAATTTTCATTCATCACTCTCAACGAAATTCAAAGCATTATCGATGACGTGAAGATCTTGCAGAGATAACAGAATTATTTGAAGATGTGTGTTCAACGCAAGATGTTGTTCATTGAAAACATTATTCTGTTAGAAAATCCGAATCAAGCATTTTATACATTGAACTTTGATTACTTTTTAACATGACGAAGTCGTGCATCTGATTGCTTTGAATCGAAGTTTCGTAAAAGAGTCATCGCTAGAGTCATAAAAAGTTCTTTCGTCGATGATGATTTCTCTAAGAAGAGAGTAATTATCTTTAAGATCATTTTCTTGAATAAGTTCTTAAAAGAGAAGAAGTTTGAATTCATCATCAATGAGAATCTAAAGTTGTTTCTCAGAAAACTAAAGTTGAACTTCATCAAGATGAACTACATCAAAGACAACAACAAGCTTGATTACATCACAAAATATGTAAAGATCATGATGATGCACTATCTTCAACAGATTGAGAAGACTATCAAGAAAAAAGATCATAGAATCACATGAGCGAAGTTTCTCAAGACTTTTCAGCAATGCTTGCTTGACGCAAAGTCACTTCAGAATTGAACGAATGATCTGTGAAATGTCATTATAAAAAGAAGCGATCAAACATGCATGTTGTTCTTTCTGAAAATCAACAAGACACATTTTTAAAATCATGTTGAAGTCATGAAGTTTGAGAAAGTGCTATTATTCAGATTTCTGAGTGAGTTACTCTCTTCGAACAAAATCAAGCTAATCATACTAACTTTCGCTCAATGAAACAAAATGTTCTGTCAAGAATTGATGAAGTACATCGACATGCAGCATGCTTTGAACTATGCTTAGCAGAGTTAACAATCGAAAATGAACTCATCTCTTGAAGATTAATCATATAAGAAGAGTTCACAAAGTTTCTTGCAAAGAATTGATAATTAAGAAAAAGAAGAATACTCTGATGATTAACAAGAGCAATGAGAATCAGAACTGAGAGAAACAGTCTTTCAAAAGAAAAAATATTGCAGAGTCAGCGAGAGAGCATGCGTCAGATGCAAATCTAGAAATCATGTAAAGTTGAATTGTTTAAACTCATGATTCATCTTTTCAGAAGTTCTCTTTTCAAAAGCTTTTTCTGCTTCTAACAACATTCTCATTGTTAACATTTTGAAAAAAGACTTAGCTCAATAGATTTCTTTCATTTATTGATCATTCAAGAAAAGAAAGCAACTGAAGAGTACAAAACTTAATGAATCAACTTGATTAATTAACTGTTTGTTGAACTGAATGTGTTGACAATGTCAAAAAACTCAAACTTAGTTGCAACATCATTTATTCTTGTAGTCAAGATCAAGTTAGAATGTCTCAATCTTCTTGAAACTTAAATCATGATGAACATTGAGTGTATGCTAAATGTGATTCATCACAATCTTGTAAAATGTTTAAATAAGATCGAGAATATTCATTCTTGAAAGTTCATGAGAATTTTCTTTGATGATAAATCAATGCAACTACTGTGAAAATGCATCTCATCAACTATGAACGATGTATATTTGCAAGACTAGCTTACGAAATTAGATCAAAGAGATTAATGAGTGAATAAAGATAATGACTTGACAGAAGATGAAAACTCTGCAAGCTTTCACTTTCATTTCTTAGCAAGCAATTCTATCATTGATAGAGTGCTATCTTATTATCTTTTACTACGCAGTTTCATGTAAAGAGATCTTGTTGTCTCACAGTTTCAATTGCTTTATTTGCATGAAGTTGTTCAATACAAAATGTTGAACATGCAGCAACTCATTAAAAGTTGCATGATCAAAAGAAGTAATAACTTCTTTCATATTAAGAATTCATCGTCTCATCAAAACAAATTTGAGAATCATGCATTTAAACATGCAGATGAGAAGTTTAAGTCGCAAGAATTTAATGAACAGACAGATCATATCTTTTGATGATCAGTAAGCGAAGTATGCAAGCAGTTAAAGAATTTGAAAACACAGAATGTACTGCTTGTCTTGCAACTTTACATATTGAAACTCAAGCGAAAGACTTAATCAATCTCTGATCATTGACATTAACATAATGATGATTATTATTGAAGTGATGCACGTAAGCGTGTTAATTAATCTTATGAGTCTAAAGAATAAAGCATCATGAACTACAATTTCTTGATGTTCTGACTGCAAGACTGCAAAAACTTCATAGTCATGATATCATCTGATTTCATCACGAAAGAAGAGAAGCTGTGATGATCTGCATCATACTTGTCAGAGAAGTCTTGCAATCAGTGACAAGATCATGTGATGAGCATGTGCAATCATAATAAGATACTCGACTGAAAATACTACATTGAATACTTACGTGCTAAACTTAGTAATTCTGAAATTCATAACTTTTAAACAAAATGTTGACTTGAGATTGCAAAGCAGCAAGCTGATCAAAGCATCGCGAATTTCAAGCAATATTTTATCAGACTGTATGCAGATTTGAATTATCATATATTCAACAAGACTTGCATGATGTATTTATGAATGAAGATTAATGAAATCATCATGAATGAATCTTTTTACATTTCATACATCTCTATCAATTATGTTGATCTGCTAAAGCATTTTATAAACATTGACTTGCATTTGCAAAACACTGACACATTGTTGAAGTTACATTCGCAGCAAAGTGAAAGTGCAGCATCTCAGAAGAGTTTTCAATTCTTGCATGAAAAGACGAAGTCTGTCATTGCAACAAAGAATTTAAAGTTCTTTGCTTTAAGCATGCAGTTTAAAGATGATGCAACACTCAAGTTCAATGAGTTCAAGCAAGATGTTGCTTCATTCAATTTTACATGCTGATTATGCAAGAAAATGAAACACAAGATTGATAATTTAATGTGTCTTAACTACATATTCAGACAAGAGACTCATAATCATGATGAAAAGATGAGAAAAGAGAAAGTCTGATGTTCATCATTGAATCATTAAATATAATTATGAAAAGATGATTATCATGTGCATTGATGATATCAATACTGACAAATGTTTCTGAAAGAATGCGCGAAGCTCACTGTCTTATTGACTTTGAGATTGAGTGAAATTTTATATTGCAATCATGAATAAAAGAACATAAGTTATTAAAGAATCATGCAACTCTGAAACAGATTCAGATGATCAATGATCATTGAATTCTCTGCTATGATACACATCAGATTGATATCAAGTTAATCAATCATAAGAAAGTTTGCAAAAGCTGAAACATTGAGTTTCATGCTGTGAACATGCAAGAATATGATCTGATTCTTGACTATTTATGATTAAATGAGATCAACTCGAATATTCGCTGATGCAAGCATCGCTGATCATATCAAGAAAACAGCACTCAGCGTGCAAAACAAATACAAGTTAGTCTGTGCAAGACATTGAAATTTGTCAAGCTGACAATGCTTGCAGCTAAGAAAAGAGAAGAAACTTATATAACTTTGTTTTATCAACTGCTATTTACAAATGACTTATTGCAGAATGCAGATCATCAAACTGCAAGATGCAATGCGCTTCAAGTGAAAGAATCAAAGATACTTTTTGTTATTCAAGATTTCAAGAAAGTGTTTTCTGAAATTCTTTCTGATAGTCTGAATACGCATAATTAGATGAAACATTTCATTGATTTGATGAAGAGCAAAATGTTTCACATTGAGTTTATTTATAAGATGACACAAGATGAGCTCGCTGCAATATGAAACTATCTAGACAGCGCGCTAAAGAAGAAATAAATTTATTCATCAAGTAGTTTTGCAAAAGCATCTGTGTTGTTTGTAAAGAAGTTGAATGAAAGTCTTTATTTATGTGTGAACTATCATGATTTCAATAAAATAATAGTAAAGAATAATTACTCATTATTTCTACTATCTGAGACGCTGAATTGCTTTGCTCATGCAAGACACTTTATCAAAATTAATATTTGCAATGTTTATCATTGCATTTGAATTCGCAAGAGCGATGAATGAAAAACGACTTTTCATACATGCTATGATCAGTTTGAATATCAGATAATGCTCTTTAAACTGATAAATGCTTCTGCGATCTTTCAATTCTATGTAAATCACACACTTAAGTTATTTATGAATATTTGCTGCGTGATATATCTGAATGACATCTTAATATACTTTGAGACGAAAGAACAGCATTGAGAGCATGTGCACAAGATTCTTCGCGCGCTACTGAAATATTGACTGTATGTCAAGCTGTTAAAATGCACTTTCAATCGTAGTAAAGTTATTTTTCTGAGATTCGTGATAAAGTGAAGAAATGTTCAGATAAAACAGTCTTGTATTGATGTAATCACTAGCTGATTTGAGCTTGAGTCTGTAAAGAACATTCTCATATTCTTGAGATTTACAAAGTTTTATCAATGATTTATAAGAAAGTTCTTTCAAATCATCATGCTCTTAACAGATTTAATCAAGAGTGCAAAGAAGAGAGCGATGTGTTTACTCTTTGCAATGATGTCAAAAGCAAGAAAAGCTTTTGAAAGATTGAAAACAGTCTTTGTCAATGCTTTCATTTTGAAACACTATGATTGAGATGCAAATCTTTGCATGAAGATCAATGCATCAAATCATGAAGTTGAAGATGTGCTTAGTCAGAAGAATACGACTGATCAATGACATTTCATTGTATACTATAGTTATAAGTTCAAAGAAGCTGAAGTATGATGAAACATGCATGACAAAAAGCTGTATATTATAGTTCTTGATTTTAAGAACTGATGACACTATCTTCAGAGTAGCAAGCGACTCATATGTATGATAACAAATCACAATAATCTTCGTTACTTTATGACAATAAAGAAACTCAATGCATGACAAATGCGCTGAGTTGAAAAATTAGCTGCGTTTAACTTTCATATAAAATATCACAGAGACAAATTAAACTCTGCAAATGCGTTGTCAAGAAGACTTGACATCATGAAATTAAATGATAGTGAGAAAAATAATGATTATTTTCTATCTACTTTGCAAAACAAACTTTGCAATCAGAAATGTCAATCTGAGCTGCTAAAAAATGAAGAAGTTTCAACAATGATCAAACTCGCAGCATTGATGATGCAACTGAATGACATAATCATTGCAGATACTTAAGTCATGTGTTTGAATGAGAAAATACTCGCTAAATCTTGCAGAATTCTAAACACTGCGTCATCTCAACTTCTGATTCATCAAATTATGAAGTCAAAAAGATTCTATTTGAAGATGAGTGAATTAATGACTGCATGATTGCTGAAGTTACATCAAAGAAACGTCTTTGTTGCAAATGAGAAGTGACATCAATGATTTGCATTTAGAAAGAATGAGCTTTTGAAATGAAGTATAAGAAATGATGAACTGCTACGTCGTGATCTTGCAGTTTATGTACTCAATGACTCTGCTACAAGAAATAAGATTCTGCATATGAATCATGATGATTTCGAAGCAGATCATTTTACATGCGCTTGTATCAAGATTGCAATAAGAAGAAAATATTACTGATTGAAAATGCTCAAAGAGATGATGAAATATGTTTGCATTTGTTCAGATTGTCAGCGAGTGCAAATGCATCATCATAAACTCTATGAGAAGCTGACGTTTATATCTTCAGAGAGCGTGAATTCATTTCACATGATGATCATGAATTTCATAATAAACATGCTCTTTGCAAAGAATTCATACATCGAAAAAACAAGCGATGTTACATTGATAATAATAAATAAGTTGATCAAGCACGTAATTTATATTTCGACGATTAAAGATTTGAACGTCAAGAAACTTATGAATCTGCTATGATGAAAATTCATATCTCAGCATGAAATAATGCGAAGCATTATATTGAATCAAGACTCACTGTTTATCAATCATTTCTGAATCACTTTATGTTAACATCTTGAAGCAAAGCGAAAGCTAAGCATTGTGTTTTATTCGTAAATCAACAATTAAACAGAAAGACAGAATCAGATGCTTGAACACTATCTGCGAGTGTGTTTCAATTATAAGATGAATAACTGATCAGAGCTTTTGTCAATGATAATGTTTGCATATAATAACAGCGTACACGCTAGTATTGAAAAAACTTCACATGAGCTTCTAAAGAAATACATTGCGAGCTTTGCAGAGATATCTGAGAACAAAGTTCTAAAGAGAAAGACATTCTTGATTATGAAGTGAGCAGAATGACTACGAAGTATCAGAGAACATTTAATGAAACTATGAAAATGAGTAGCAGAACAGCAAGCAAAGTATTATAATGCTCATCATAAAGTTGCAAGCTTTCAAATGAAAGATAAAGTGCTTTTGCAAAGTATAAACATTCATACGCTTTGATCAAAGAAAAAGATTGATCACAGATAACTGAAATAATTCAGAATATTGAAGAAGATCAACATCAAGCGTATAAGCTTGAACTATCTGAAAAATATGATGCAATTCACTTAATCTTTCATGTTTCTTTATTGAAATTCTGACACTTGCGTGATGAGAATTCAAAGTTGCAAATCATTCTCATAAAAGAAAAAAAGAAATGAAAGATAAAGAAGATACTTGATCAGTGAATCAAGAAAAAAAAGATTGAGTATTTAGTTCAATGAGCTGATTCATCTTTCTACGAAAACTTCTGAGAATTAATGAAAAATCTTAGCAAGGCAAAGAAAATCATTGAAAACTACGAGACAGAAAGACAAGTACATCAGTCAACTGCAAAAAAGTCAAAGAGAAAAAAGAGAGATAAATCATGTAAGAATCATGATTGAAAGAATATTAAAAGCGCAAAGACGTAAGTCTAAAAAGTTAATATTAAACTACAATTATAAAATCTCACGTAGCATATGTTTTCTAAAAAAGAAGATGATGAACGTTGCAAAAGAGTGAAGAAAAAAAGTAATCAATGATTGCGAATGAGAACATTGAAGTGAAGAGAAAAGCTATTTATTCATCAGCGAATCTCGTCACGCATTGCTTGCTTTAGTTAATACTCACAAGATGAAAATGAAGCAACATGATGATGATAAGAAGTAATGAGAACGAGAAAGATGAGAATTTCTATTCAACTGTTAAATACAATCTCACATGCTGTTGAGAAAGAAAACTATTCACTTTTTTATTGTCAAAGACGAAGAGCAAGATGATTTTAAGTGTAAATGATGAGATGTTGAGTCATCACTTGCACAACATGATGCATCATCAGCTGAAGAGAGCACAAAACTAGATTCATCATACAATCATGCTTTTCTTTGAAGCAATGCTCGCATTTGCGAGCACACTTGATGAGAGCACGACACATGTGAGTCATCACTACGCTCAAATGATGAACGCAGCGACAGCATCAGATCTTCTGATCATGATGATTTAACATACATCAACATTTATCAAAACATGCAAAGATAAATATGTTTATCAAAGATCATAAATTCAGTCATCAATGTAACAAATGCAAAGAGAGCAGAAGAAGCAGAAGAAGCAGACGTGATAGACATTGCAGCGATGACAACGTGAAGAAGAACATACATTTCAAGAAAATGAGCAAACTTCGCGAGCATGTTAGCATGATCTCAGTGAGCGTAAATGCTGCTACTTATCATGATAGTAATGATGATGATGATGATGTTGATACTGCTATGTCATTCACATTAATTCATAAGTTGACTTGCATCACAATAACGCTGCAACGAAAGAAGCTTATATCATAAGCTGCAAGCTATGCAAGATATGCATAGCAAATCTCATGCTTCATCAGTTTGAAAAAGCAGTACTTATGAAAAAATATGCTGAGACGAAACAAGAAGAAAAGAAAGAAAGAAAGAAAGCAAAGCTGAAGAGTTGATATCAACAATCTTGCACTAGCTTTGTTTATGCTTGTTAACATGATCAATTCACGACACTTCTACACAGATGTTAAAGCACTGAAGAAGTCATGATTATGCTATCAGCTACAAGAAGACAATATGATGTTATGAAGATTCAGAGATTGAGTCTTTAAGAGAGAATGCAATTGTAAGAATGCATTTCATTGATTATGAATGATGCATGTTTGCAAAATTAGCTTGCGAGATTAAATCAAAGAGATTAATGAGTGAATAAAAATAATGACTTGACAAAAAATGAAAACTCTGTGAGCTTTCACTTTCATTTCTTAGCAATTAATTCTATCATCAATAAAGTGCTATTTTATTATCTTTTACTACGCAGTTTCACGTAAAGAAATCTCATTATTTCACAATTACATGAAACAATACTGCTTGATCTGAACATTCAGAACTTCAATGAGAGCAATTTATGCATCTTGAAGATCTTTATCATTGTTGAGTATATTTCAGAGAATCTCATGTTAGATCTTTCATTCTTTGAGAAGCATAATTTCATTCATGAGTTTGCTCATTGATGCTTACACTGAAAAATCTGGTGTGCTTAAAATGAAAGAAAGAAACTATCTCATTGAAGAACAGTTTCAGAATCATCTTACATGATGTTCAATGAAACAAGACTTGCGTCAAGTCTTTTTGCATGCAATATTCATCAATTTAGCTTTGTAAGAAAAATTATTCTCAAGTTCTTTTATTGATGTAATCATCAGAAGAAACGAGAAGTTTTAAGCGCTCAATTGACTCAGAATCTTAAGTAACAAAGCATCACAATACACATTTGATTGCTTTTAGATGCTTTGTACAATTCTTTGAATTCTTCAATGACAGAAGAAAACTCTCGACTCATACAGATTAAGAATATGATAGTCGATCAATTCTTAAATGTTTCAAAAGAATTTACAAATTTCGCGAATTTTTTCATTCAAAAAGTCAAAGTTCTTTTGACTTATGAATTTCATGATCATGCTATTTGCATTGAGAAGAATCGTATTGCTTTCTGAAATTCTTTGTACAATCTTTTTGCAGTTAAGCTCATTGCACAAAAAACGTATATTAAGAAACAACTTCAGACAAACATGATATGATATTTCATCTTTTCAACTGAGACGCTCATGCTTTTTACATCAAAAAAAGATGAAACGCTGCAATCATATGTTGATTATTGAGAATTCAACATCATCATTTTCAAGAATAAATTTTCTCTTTCATTGATCAATGAAGCTTTTGATTGTCTTGCATATGTCAAGTAATTTATCAAGCTTAACATCAAGAACGCGTTCAACAAACTTTGCATACAAGAAGAAGATGAATGAAAGATGACATTTTGTACGAGATTTGATTTATATGAATATCTCGTGATGCTCTTTGATCTCATCAATGCGTTGACTTTTTTTCAAATCTATATGAATCAGACTCTGTTTGAATTTCTCAACATTATCTGTCTCATTTATCTGAATGACATTCTGATATTCAACAAAACTTGCAAGAAACATGTTCATCACATATGATAAATTCTTGATAAACTGCAGATTCTAAAGCTTTACATCAAGCTTTTCAAATGTATATTCTTCAAGAAAAAGTTATTCTTTCTAGAATATAAAGTAGAAGAAAGAGAAATTTCAATGAAGAAGAATCAAGTGCAAATCATTTAAGATTAATCACAATCAAGAATGATGAAAGAAATTCAAACATTTCTCGACTTTGTCAACTTCTATCATCAATTCATAAAGAATTATTCAAGAATAGCATCATTCTTGATTAATCATCTCAAAATGAGTCTCTTTTCTAATGCAAAGAAGAGATGAATTCTCAAAGAGCAGATGAAGCGAATTAAACTCATCGACAGTGCTCAAAACACTTTTCATGAGCTGAAAGTCATCTTTGCTCAAAATGTTGTTCTTCAACACTTTAATTCTGTGAAAGTCATAAGATTGAAGATGAATATCTTTGAATTTGCAAAGAAAGTGATGATGTTTCAACAAACAGAGTCACACTTGAGAATCTATATTGATACTCAGTAATCATTTAATCGAGAAAGTGACAATCAATTGAACGAAATTATGATGCACATGATCAGAAAATGCTGATGATCATTGAAAGCATGAATCATTGAAGATATTATTTAGAAAAGATTTGACATGAAATAAAGATAATCAACAATCATGCAAATCTTTGATACTTCATGATAACAATCAAGCTCTCTTGCAAACAAATGAAATGAATCAACAGACTTACTGCGTACAACTTCAAGATCTTCTATCAAAAGAAAGTGAGTAACTTTGTTAATGATTCATCAAGAAGACTCAACTATGAGAAAAATATCAAGAAAGATGAGAGAAAGTTCACTCATGATTTAACATACATGAGAGAACTCTTGAAGAATTTCTTGAGTCAATCAGCATCAATGCTCGTCATCTTCACTCGACAGTTCAAGACTCTGAGCATCAAGAATCATGAAAGAATAGTCATCAGATCATTCAAAAAGATCATTAACTTATTAACATTCACAAAGAGAATCAGAAAAGTCTCTCAGACTTTGAAGAATTTCTCAACTGCTGATGAAAAGTCTCAATGATAATATCAAAACATCATTATTTCTCGTCAAAAAACATTTGTTTTCATGAGAATATTAAGTCAACATTTACTACTGTTGTTGAGATTAAAAGAGACATTTGTCTTTGCAAAAACATTAAGTCAACGTTTATTACTGTTGTTAAAACTAAAGAAAATGTTTGCTTTTGCAAAAACATTGAGTCAACGTTCATTACTGTCATTGAAATTAAAGAAGATGTTTATCTTTGCAAAAATATTAAGTCAACATTTACTATTGTTGTTAAAACTAAAGAAAACATCTGCTTTTGCAAAAACATCAAGTCAATGTTTATCACTGTTGCTGAAACTGAGAAAAATGTCATTCAGATGAGATGAAAACGCAGAAGAATAAATTTTTCTGCTGAAGAAAGTGAATGTTTGATCATGAGTCAGAGCAAAGATTCAATTATGCGTCATTCTATCAAGAAGAGTGAATGTTTGATCATGAGTCAGAGCAGAGTTTCGACTATGCATCATTCTGTTGAAGAGAGCAAATGTTTGATCATGAGTCAGAACAGAGATTCAACTATGCATCGTTCTGTTGAGAAGAATGAATGTTTAATCATGAGTCAGAGCAGAGATTCAACTATGCATCATTCTGTCAAGAAGAACAAATAGTTGATCATGAGTTAAGGCAAAGTTTTGATTATATGTCATTCTGTTGAGAAAAGCAAATGTTTGATAATGAATCAGAGCAGAGATTCAACTATGTATCATTCTGCTGAAGAAAAGAAAGCTTTAATCACAAGAAAGAAAGTGAATACATTAAAGAATCATTTCGTTGCAATTCAAAATGATTCAGATGAGATAAATGATGCAGTCTTGAAATTTATGAAAGTTCATAAACACTTCAATTCATCAATATTGAACAATGTCTTGATCTCAAGCTTTGTCGACTTTGCAAGCTACTCTTTCAAGAATTTAACTCAACTGATTTGTAAACAGCAGAAAACAAATCATTTCATCATCATAGTATGAGAATTAATGAAAAAGAGAAACTCAAGCATGTATGATACTGAGATTGACTTCAGCATCTTCATGATCAACTGATCAAAGAAAATCACAGATGACATCATGATATTTCAAGAATTCATTTATGTTTCTGTATAAAATAAATTTAAAGCAGAAATTATGAAATGACATCATGATAACTTTCTTGTAAAACATTTCAATTCTTGATGATGTTTAAAGCTTGTTCAATGAATCTTCAACTGATCATTTGCAAATAAGAACATTAAGAAATATTGCAGAATTTGTAAATCATGTCAGCAACATAAAATATTATGTCACAAAATCTGAAGATTTCTGAATAGTTTGCTCACTTCTTGAAAAGTATGAGAAAGCATTATCATGAACTTTATCATCGATCTTTTTAACAGCACAAGCGTCTTAGACATCTTCTACGACAGCATTATGATTGTAGTCAATCGTCTTTTCAAGATGATGCACTACATTTCTACTTGAAAGACAATGATTGTTTTCAATTTAATCAATCTTTTTCTTGACAGAGTAGTTCAATATCATGAGACTTTTGATGATATAGTCTTTGACAGAAATTTCATATTTACATCATACTTTTGAATGTTGCTGTGCTATCATCTTCTGATCATGTAAAAACTTAGCACTTCGTTTCATTCTTGCATTGATGATCAAATCGAGAGACAAAATCAAACTCTCAAGACTTATCTTTGAGCGTACTGCAATGATGTTCAAAATAATTGAGTTCATCTTCTTGTCATGATCGAGTTCTTTTACAATAACAGCGTTTACATCACAACATCAATAACATCATTCTTTGCAATCACAGAATGACATTCAAGAATAAAGTTCAGCGTCAAAAGTCATTCAAAGAAATCAGAGTTAGTCATGAACTACGCAATGAGAATGAAAAGATTGCATGAGAATCTTCGCTACAGACTCACAGAGACAAACGTTGACTACACAACTCAGCATGACAAAAGACACTCTGCTAAAATGTATCTTGTCAATCAGTTGATGTGATTGAACGTCAAGAACATTTGAATCAAGAAGTCTTTCAAGAAACTTGAAGTTAGAAAATATGAATTGTACAGAATTTTGAAGTGTCTGAGTAGACAAGTCTATCGTCTGAAACTGTCTTCAAAGACGTGTATACATTCAGTATTCAATGTCAGTCTGCTGAAATCATTCTGCTTGAGAAAGAAAAAGTTAAATAAGTCGCTGATGAAGAATCTTGAGCTAGAGAAAGAAATACATGATAGCTGAAAGATTGATGACATACTGAATAGTTGCATGCAGAATAATCAGTTGCAATATCTGCTTAGTTGAAAGAACTTTGAAGCTTTAGAAAATATCTGAAAATCATCAAACTGTCTTGACAACTGCAAGACTTTATTGAGATTTTTTCATTGTAAACATCTCATCAAGCTTGAAAGCAAATCATTAACATCATCATGAAAGATTTGAAGTATGCATAAAACGAAGTAAAGATTGTTAGCTATCTAACTATCAGTAACAGAAAAAGAAAAAAAAAATCTCAACAAGACTTTCTCTCTCATTCATTCTCATCAATACTCATCTCGACAATCTAAAGAGTTATTAGCAGATGTATAAATCAATACATGAATAGTTCACGAGTTTTATATGATAGATGTATCACTCAACTTTCACTTTCTCTGAAATTCAAAGATTGATGATAGTAAACTCTTGCATCTATTAGTCAGACTGCACAAAACATGCACAAGCTATCATATTAACAGAATGAATAAGATAAGAAGCTCATATCAAAGCTCACTGTGTTTTTCATCTCTTCAATGATAGACTGCGTGATCGACGTTGAAGATGAAAGAAGAGAAGAAGTCATCAACAGAAATGAATCAAGCGAGAGCAAGATGTTCTTCATCTCTTCGAAAGTAGACTGCGTGATCGACGTCGAAGATGAAAGAAGAGAAGAAGTCATTGACAGAAAAACATGAGAAAGCAAAGAAAACAAAGATGAGAATGACATCACAGAAAAGCTTTCAATCATCACAGAGACATTCTGATCTTCTTGCATAGTGAGAAGAGTCAGAGCATTCTGAGTCTGAGTGACTAAAGCAGATCGCAAAATGCTAAATTTCTCAACTTGTCTTTGCAAATCTTGAATAGTTCTCTTCTGATGTATTACTCGACACAAAAAATCATCAATACAAGTCTCTTGCTTGACAATTAACTCTTGCATCTTTCTGTAACTGATAGTTATGTTCTCAATGTCTTCTTTCATCTTATTTATATTATCTTTGTTGATTTCTATATTCAGTATGAGAGAATGTAACTTCTTCTTTATGTAATCTTCAATTTTGAGAAACATCTGACTTTGAGCTGAATCAAGAGAGAGATCGCGAGAGAAGATTTTCATTGTCTCGATTACAGACTCAGAGTCAGATGCAACAATGAGCGAAGAGAAACTTAAGCTGAGTCGAAAGAAAGAGAGACTTACGCGAAATCAAGAAGAAAAGAGACTTAAGCGAAGTGATGAGAGAGCAGAGCTGACAGAAACAACAGAAACAATCAAGTCGTTCTCGAGTGCTCTAAAAGCATCAATTAATCATTTAATTTTCACATCTTGAAGCTATTGAAAATTATACTTACGACTTATATTGACAATTTGTCTCGAATACTGCGCATAAAGCGCATTTCTTTGAGTTCTTTTCAATAGAAAATTTAATCTTAATGCATTTAACATCTCTTTCAACGTATCTTTTGCATCTTTTTACTGAAACATTCTTGCGATATACATTAATAGTGATCTTATAATGCTGAACTGAAGATGATAGATTCTTTATGTAAATGAGCATAATCAAGATGACGAAAGACGTGCAAGAATGATCATCAGCGACAAGCAAAGCGATCAGATCAGAGACAGCAGAATCAACAGCAAATGAAGTGTGTAAATAAAAGATGAGTACATTTCTGAATCAAAGAGACAAGAACAACGAGACACTTCAATGAACTTCTTTCTTTCTTATCTTCAGACGTGATATGATCAACTCATCACACATCAAATCAAGAATCTGATTTATACTCATTACTGTCATGATACTCGATGAAATTGTACAGAACTACTTTACAAAAGAATAGAAAATTAAGTAAGATAATAGAATGAAGATTAAATGCAAGAACGAAAGTTGAAGAACGAAGAAAATCACGCAAAAGATAAAAGAGATGAGTCAATAAAAATTTACTACTTCACAACAAATAAACATGAACATTGATGATCATCATTATTTCGCTAGTCACAACAAACAACAGAAGCATCGTTCTTCTGTTCATTGTTTACTTCTACTATCTGATACTATCTTTTGCTCATTGTCTGCTTCTACTATTGAGTATCATCTACAGAAGAAAACTTCAAATCGAGCAAATCTCGATTCTCATCACAATTATCATCATAAGAATTCAAGTTTAGTCGACGTGCATGCATTAATGAAAGAAAATTTTGAGATCATGATCACATTGTGCATGAAGCGACAGTTGAAATATAATAAAATAATGAGATAATAGTCAGAATTCAGATCTACGAGATTCAAAGAATAAATACAAATAATACTGCTGATCATTCAAAGATTCTACGTGAGTTGCAAAGAATACTCAGTCTACATCTACGAGAATCAAAGAATAAAGAATATGCTATTATCAGTATCTAAATCTACAAGAATCAGAAAATAAACATGAATGCTACTGTCAACTTTCTAAAGACTCAATGCTTGCAATCTGAAGAAATAAAAGCAATGTGCACACGCTATTGAAAGAGAATCTTGAGTACTCAATGATGCACAGCGAGCTCTGATGTCATGCGTCGCATAACATCATTGCTTCTCTGCTTGCGATTCGAAGAAATAAAGTCGCGAATGAATGATTGATTCACAATTCAACAATAAGAATGTTGTTATTAAGAGAAAGATAATTGTCAGAACTCAGATTTATGAAAGTCAGAATTCTTCAGATCTATAAGAATCAGAGTTTTTCAAAGAATAAAGAACAGACATGAGAACTATTCTTCAATGCTATCACTGATTTCTCAAACAAGAATCTGAGTCTACGAGAATCTTTATCGTTGATTCTCAGAGACTCTGAATCTATTAAGAGTTCAAGTCACATACGATTTTCAATGTTTCATCGATTTAAATCACATACAATTTTGAGAAATCTTGCATGAGTTGCATGTAATCTCGCTTGTCTCATTGACAATGCTTGAGCTTAGTCTTCTGAGTATATAAAGAAGAGTTTGCTTTTGTATTTCGTAGTCTAATATTAACTTTCTATATGAATAGATATTACTAAGTTACTATCAAATTTAATCGTATTATCTATGCATATATTCTCTAGTGTGACTGCGCGTTTCTTAAACTACTCACAATTGTTGATGTACTTCTGAAACGAGACAGACTTATTACATAAATCGAAGAGCATGACTAGATACTCAAATAATTCAAATCAAGTGCAAAAGACAATGAGAACTTCATCTTCTTCTTTGATTTGAAGTCGATTGAACACAGAGATGATATTTAGCTTGATAAAGATTTTAGCTCAACTTAGATGATTCAGCGTTTCTGAGATCAGAGACAGAGAATATCGATTCTTGACTGTGATAGTGTTCAGATCTCGATAGTTTATGCAGAAGCAAAGTTCTTCTTCAAGTTTCTTGATGAAGAAAATAGAAGTAATCATCTGAAAGTAACTGACTCAAATGAAATCTTTGCTCAGATTCTCATTCAAATAATGACGAAGTTCTAGAATTTTATCACGACTCATGTCATACAAAGCAAAGACTGAGAATTGAGCATCTTCTTTAAAATGTATGACATGATCATGAGCTTAATGCAAAGACAAGATATCAACGTTCTTTTTGAAGAAAATGTTTAGAAACTCAAAATATCTGAATAATAAAATTGTGACTGAATCGACGTTCTTACTTTGTTAATAAACTTCAAGATCTTCTTGTGTCGTGAATGCAGTTAAATGAAATTTCTTTTTCATTTGATGAAGATTCAAATCATGATTCTTATCATATGTACTGTTTTGAGAGTGAAATGAAAACTGAGCAAGAGTTGAGCTGTTCTTTGAATAAACAGTCAAAGTCGTGTGACGTGATTTTGACTTGTCAGAATCTAAACTAGAAGACGAGATTGATTCAAGATTCAAGAAGACATCAATTTTCTTTAAAGTGATGTTAAACACTTTAATGTCTTTGACACAAGCAGCATGATCAAAGCTTCAAGCTTTTAACTCAATTATGTCAAGTTGTATAAAAGATTGATTGAATTGATCTGCTTGAAAAACAATAGAAGTTCTAAAGAAAGAAGAATTTTGTTACGATCTTGACTCTATTCTTGATTCTATTCTTGACTCTATTCTCGACTTTATTCTTGACTCTATTCTCGATTCTATTCTCGATCTATTCTCGATCTATTCTCGATCTCGATTACTTCTAATTGAGTCTAGTGAGCATTCGAGCTAAAGATGATGTCATCGAGTCTCTGCATCATCTGTGTAAGACGTCAATTCTTTCGAGTCTAGCACAGAGATCAGAAACATACATATAAGCTGCGAGTTCTATTCTGTAGATACTTTTCTTTCTTAGCATTTACCTATTAGTTAAATGACACTCATATGACTCGCTCTATGTCGATTTCTAACAGTAGATAAATGCTAATCAACTACTCTGCTATCGACGTGTAGATGATACGAAATAATCTACTTCGTTTATTCAGAAAATTCATAAGAGATTCTTCAAATTACTTTTACTTAAATTTATCAAATCACTCACTCAACTTTATCACAATCAATCATTACACACTTACATATCTATCTTCATCTTTATCTTAATTTCTCATCATGACATGTGACTTCAAATCAGTCGAATTTCGAACGACTCGTCTGCTTAGAAGCATTGCAAATAGACGAGTTTCTCTTCTTTCTTTCAATGCTTCAGCTGAATCTCAAAATGTCGCGATCTCATGAAACATCAAGATCAAAGAACAACTACGTCAGTGAGTTCTTGATCAGTCGAATGAGATTATCAAGATGTTAGATGAGTTAAGAGATCAACAAAACATGACTTTGAAATGCAACGAGCACTGAATCATTCTACAAGTTGAACATACTCAGAGACTGAAACAGCTAGAGATCAATTGCATGACAATGAACATTCTAGAAAAGATTAACACTCGACTACAAGAGAAAATGTTGAAACTCAAAGAGAAACAGCTTTGATCTCAACAGTCTATTGAGTCTCGATTTACTATGAATCATTTATCTTAACAAGATATCGAGTTGCAAGCTTCTATCAAGAATCATACTTGACAAGAGACGTTCAAATCATCATTCAAATCATTCATAAATGATTATTATTGATTCTACAAATTTTCAAATTCATCTATATTCACTGATGAAGATAAATTGAGTCGAGAAGATTGAAGAAACAAGATGAACGACAAGCTGATTATCAATGTCGATCAATTCAATGATGAGATCATCTGTATTGTTTACATGATGTCTAGACTAGAAGATGACGCTGCAAAGCACATCTTCGCTCGATGTTGTTTTGATTCTTCGAATTCATTCACTTTAATCTACAAGCTATTTGATTATTTGAAAGAAATATATGATGAACTGAATAAAAATCGAAAGTCTTGACGCGAATACAACACTCTGAGACAAGCAGATAAGTCTTTCAATGTCTTCTACTTCGACTTTATGAAGCTATTCAGCTATCTCGATTATGATGATTGCACTCTGATGAACGATCTTCAGAATAAAATCAACAATCGCTTGCAAAACACTCTATCAGTCTGTTCAGAGAATTT
>JAABUV010003326.1_pt1 | contig 20576 bp, 21 predicted proteins | sample 5559971 | NCBI WGS metagenome assembly JAABUV01 (sample SAMN10711881, study PRJNA513362) | rock metagenome | isolation source: Antarctica rocks | place: Antarctica: Victoria Land, Knobhead nord | collected 2015-12-19
CTGGTTCTCAAAGTAAAGCCGCGGCTGAGCGTCGCCACTCCAAGCGTTCGGCCAGTCTCCTGGATCAACCATGGTGTGCAGCCAGCCTTCTGTTGCCAAGTTATAGCACCGCCTTGCGTTTTAGCACCAGCTCAAACGGTGCTGTATATTACAGACTGCACCAGCGCCTGAATAGCTTTCAGCTCCCGTCTCCTTTGACACTACACAGGTTTTGTCCTGACAGGGCTTCTGAGCTTGCTCGTCTCGAGAGGCACCAATACAGAACTGCAGCATCCACGCTTCTGAGGAACGCGAGACAAGTAGCAAGGGTGCAGGGATAGTGCTGCAGCTCTGGTGAGCGTGAGTTGAAAGTGGCCAGCCTGCAGCCAGCACCAGTCTGCGACGCGCTCAGCGTTCAGGCGCGCGCTGCGCGGGGCCGGCCTGCCCAGGAGGCCCCCTGGGCTGAGGGCTCTGGCCCAGGATGGCCTTGGATGATGCGGCGATGATGGAGGAGGGCGACTCAAACGCCGAGCCAATGGTGGAGGATGTCTCGGGCCCAGGAGATGTCGAGATCCCTGGTGAGCCTTTATTTCAAGTGCCCGGCGCTTTGAACTACTGCCGCAGGAACATAAGCGACACTGCGTCTGCCACTACTGCGGCGCCTTCACGCATGCTTTTCTGCAGGCGACGCTGCTGCTCGCACCCCAGGGCATCAGTAGTTTATTGTTGTTGCGGGGCGCAGGAGTGGCTGGGCCGCGCGTGGCAGGCATCACTGAGGTGTCAGCCTCAGATGCAAAGCCAGAGGACAATCAGATGGCCGGGACATACACGGTGCGTGGCTAGCAGGCAGTCACTCTGTGCTCTGAAGCGCCCATGCGCCTGATTGCGAGCTGTGCCTGACGGCCGCGCACGTGACGCGCCCCGCGCAGTGGGTCATCCAGAACTACACGGGCCAGCTGACGCAGCGGCACGTGTCAGACTTCTTCACTATCGGCGGCCATGAGTGGTGCGTGCGTCGCGCGCCCCCAGCTCGAGAGACCTGCCCTGCGCGCCTGCGGCCTCCCCGTGCTGAGGCAGCGCCTGATGTCGCCCGTGTGCCTGCACACACCTGCACGTTGCGCGCAGAAAGCCGCCTAGGGGCGGTGAGCTGCAAGGCCGGCTTGGGCACCTGCGTGCTGTCCCCTGCGCCATGCTCCCTGGGTCACAGCCCTGGGGTGCACAGAAAGTGGTGAAGGGTCTGGCAGGGAGCCAGCCGAGAGCGGACAAGCACTGTGCTGCCGCACACTGACGCCGCGACTCCTCGGCGCGAGAGCGTGCAGGGGATGCTGCTGTTCCGGCAGTGATGCCGGTGAGGCAGGGCAGCGACGTTTTACTGCAGGCCTCGCAGGGGCATGCCGTGGGCCGCACCGGACCCCGCTGAGGGTCCTGCGCGGCGGACGGCCGCGGGCCGCGCGCGCTCGCGCGGCCGCCCCTGACGGGCGCGGCGCGGCGCGCGCGCGCGCAGGAACCTGCTCTTGTTCCGGCATGGCAGCCGGCCGGGGCCGGGCTGGACGTTCATGTCGCTGTTCCTGAACGCGGCGGAGGGCGAGGCGTCGCAGCTGGGCTGGATGCGCACCGCGTCGTTCAAGCTCACCGTCGTCAACCACCAGGACCCGAAGAAGACGATCCGGAAAGGTGAGGGTCGGGCAGGGCTTGTGAGGCGGCCTGTGCACACAGCACCGTGTCGATGCGGGTCTCGGCACGGACGTCAGGATGTGCGCTCTCTCTGTCGTCAATGACCTCACTCCCGGACCACTCCCCGAGGAGCACCGAGTGTGCCCAGTGCCAGCACAGGCGCACGTCACCCCCCGCGGCAGGTCGTGTCGTCTGGCAGCGAAGCGTACTGGAGCGAAGCAATGAGCGGGGCTAACTGGGGTGAAGCGCATTGGAACGAAAGCCGCGAGCGGGGCTGACAACGCGCGCGCCGTGTGGCCGCGCAGCGGAGGCGACGCACACGTTCACGGCGTCGGACTCCGACTGGGGCTTCTCGCAGATGGCGCCCTACCAGGAGATCGAGGACCCCGCCAGCGGCTTCTTGGCGGACGGCGCGCTGACGGCGCGCTCCCCCCGCCCCGCTCCCTCCCCACTCCACTACAGGCCGCCCCCCGCGCCTCCCACCCGGCCCTGCGCCCATGCGCACATGCGAGTCCTCATGCAGGCTTGGCGCGCCGACGGCGCGCTCCTGCCTCCCCGCTCCACCACCCCGGCAGTCTTGCGCCTCCCACCCGGCCCTGCGCGCATGCGGGACATAAGGCGGGCTTGCGCTCTGTGCGAGGCGGCGGGCCGGCGAGGGGCCTCGCATGCAGAATGCAAGCACAGCGCGGGCAGCGAGGGCTGCATGGCCCGCTGTGCGCGCGGGGCGCCAGGCCCCGCTCGCGGCACGTGGGTGGAGATGGCCTTACCCTACCGCACCCTGCCCTGTTCAGACCTGCATTGCCATCTCCTCAAAGCGTTAAGCATTGCAGCTCAAAGCCTTGCAGCTCAAAGCCTTGCAGCTCAGGTCGCTCTTGAGACAATCATAAGTATCCTCACGTGACTGTGGCACGCCCGAGCGACTGCAGCGCGCGCGAGGTAATTCAGCGCGCGCGAGGTCGCTCCGCAGGTGTCCGTGGACGTCGTGGTCGAGCGGTTGGATAACGCGTACCACGACAGCAAGCGCGAGACCGGATTTGTTGGGCTGCGCAACCAGGTGCGCGCGCCGCGGGACCGCCTCCGCGCGGCTGTCCCTCTGCAGAAAGGCGCCAGCTTTTGACTGGCATGAGGTCGCTTGGCTGCCTCCCGGCTGCCCGGTGCGGGTATGGTGATGGACAGTGCCTGAGCCCGTGAGTGTCGTGGTCTGTGGCTCTGCTGTGCACAGTTCCTGGCTGCAGCTCTGTCCTTGGACCGGGCTGCAACAGACAGCAGGGCTCTTGCATGGGCCTCACCACACTATTGCTCCGGCGATAGCGCATGTTGTGGTGATGCGACTGCAAGTTGGCCAGCTAGGCAGCGACTAGGTCGCTACCGTCAGCATCGAGGCTCGCGCAGCAAACCCCAGGCATAGTCCATACCGACAGGTCGCAGCATGGCGGTCCACATGCATCATAAAAGCTGATGACATAATGCTGGGATCTGTGTGACAGCCGGGTGCTCCCAAGGCTTGCTGGCCTGCGCCTGCGGCAGCGCCGCCCGCGCTTGCCCTGCTGCCCGCCGCCGCCGCCCCGCCTGGCGCGCCGGCGCAGCGCGGCGCTGACGCGCGGCCGGCCCGCGCGGCGCGCAGGGCGCGACCTGCTACATGAACTCGCTGCTGCAGACGCTGTTCCACATCAACCGCTTCCGCCAGGCCGTCTACCACATGCCGACCACGGAGGAGGACGACCCGCAGCGCTCCATCCCGCTCGCGCTGCAGTCGCTGTTCTACAAGGCGCGCCCGCCCGGCCGCCTCGCAGGGCGGGGCCAGGTCGCCTGGATAGAGAGGTAAAAGAAACTTGAAAGAGGAAATTTTTGTAGCTGAGAGCGCAGCGGACCGCATGGCACATTGTGCTCCACCCCATTGAAAATTTATTTGTCGCAAACATTGTGTATGGGGTGCGGTCGCTGCCGATTTTTTTTCCATACACACTGACATCACCAGCACGGTGCAGCGCGTGTGCGGCGCGCGCGGCTGCTGAGCGCATGCGTAGTGTCCGCGCAGATGCAGTTCAGCGACACGTGCGTGGCGACCAAGGACCTGACCAAGTCGTTCGGGTGGGACTCGGTCGACGCGTTCATGCAGCACGACATCCAGGAGCTCAACCGCATGCTCACTGACAAGCTGGACGAGAAGATGAAGGCGCGCCCGCGCCGGCGGCCCCCGCAGCTAGGGTTAGGGTAGGGCCGTCGGGTAGGGGCCCTAAAGAGAAGATGAAGGCGCGCCGGCCTGCGCCCTCGCATCGTGCGTCGCCTCCGCTGGGCCCATGTCGGGGTTCCCCTGCGCAGGCCGGGGGCGGCGGCGATGCACCCTGCGGGAACAGCGGCGCCGGCATCTCGCTGACTTTTTACCGCTGGTCTGCTCGGTCTGCGGACAGATGCAAGGTCCCTCCTGCGAGCTGCACACGTCTGCCTGAGGCGCCAGGCGCAGGCTTCCCATGTCCGTCACAGCGCTGCTGCGCCCGTGCAGGGGACCAACATCCGAGGGCATCATCAAGAGCCTGATGGATGGCTTGCTGTGCCCGCCACCGCGCTGCCGCACGCGTGCAGGGCACCGGGATGGATGGCACCATCATGAACCTGATAGAGGGCTTGCCATGCCTGCCACTGCGCTGCTGCGCGCGTGCAGGGCACCAAAGTGGAGGGCACCATCAAGAGCCTGTTCGAGGGCTCCACGCGCTCGTTCATCAAGTGCATCACCGTCGACTACGAGAGCTCGCGCAGCGACATCTTCCTGGACCTCAACGTGCGCGGCTCCGGAGGATAGGGTAGGGTTCAGGCTTGCGTGAATGCTTGCGCCCTGGCCGTGGCGCCGGGGAAGGCCGCAGCAGCTGCTCAGCCGGGACAGGCAGCAGCGGGGCACACGCGAAGTGGCGTCGCCGACGAGCTCGTTGAGCTCCGTGAGGGGCCTGCGCTCGCCTGCAGCAGATGGGGCGCTGGAGCTTCCGCAAGCAATGGGTGACGCACAGGCACCGTCCACTGCTCTGCAGTGAGCGCTGGCGGCAAGGGAGGCAAGGGGCTGAGGGCTGGGGGGGCTGGATGTTTCGTAGACCGGGCGGGAGGGGTGCCAGTTGGCCCCGGCAGGCCAGCGCCTTGCTGTCGTATAACCCTGATCTGAACGCGCGCGCAGCTGGTGGTGCGCGGGTGCGCCGACGTGCAGGCATCCTTTGAAAAGTACTGCGAGGTGGAGTGCATGGAGGGCGACAACCAGTACAACGCCGGGGACGCCGGGCATGGCATGCAGGTGCGCCTGACCCCTAACCCTTAGCCTACCCAAGGCAGGCAGGCGCGCCGGGCGCTGGGCGGCTCCAAGGGATTGCAGCCCTTCCCGGGCGCAGGCCCGCGGACCATGCCGCTTTGACAGACCAGGCTGCTGCCGTGCCGGCGGGTTGCCAGCGTGAGCCACAGTTGCAGTTGGTGCGTCCAACGTGGCAGCCGTCGTTCCCGCAGCCGCGCATGCGTCGAGTGCCACCCCAGGCTGACCTCGCTGTCCTGACGGCGCTCAGCTGTCTTATCTGCGATGCCGGCGACCTCGCCGGCGAGGCTCGCGGCCCCGCTGGGCGCTGCAGCGGGGCTGGCCGCGCCGCGCAGGACGCGCGCAAGGGCGTCCTGTTCGAGGCGTACCCGCCGGTGCTCATGCTGCACCTGAAGCGCTTCGACTACGACTACGAGCGCGACCTGAGCCTGAAGGTGTCATACTACCCTATCCTACACTCCCGCCTGCAATTCAGCACTCGGTCCCGGACAAGCCGAGCAGAAATACGGGCACGGCGCACGTGTGGCGACAGCCACCAAAAGCAGCATGCACTACAGGTCACTGCACATCCACAAGCCTGTTGGGGTTGGATGGCATGGCGCGGGCATCTCTTAAGGCACAGGGCGGCCGGCCAAGGCGGCGCGCACCGTGGCTCAGCGGTCGCTGCAACCTGTTGGGTGAAGCGGACCTGAACGCGAGCGACGGATGAGGGCCCCAGCAATCTTGGACTGAATTGAGCGCTGCGACAAGCTCAGTGTTCAAAAACGCAGCGATGCGCCGGTGTCTTGCGGCGGTGGCGCAAGGGCGCAGCGCGGACCCTAACCCTGTACCCTGGCTGCACCGCAGATCAACGACCGCTACGAGTTCTCGGACGAGCTGGACCTGGACGCGGGCGGCGGCGCATTCCTGGCGGCCGACGCCGACCGCGGCGTGCGCAACCAGTACCGCCTGCACAGCGTGCTGGTGCACAGCGGCGGCGTGCACGGCGGGCACTACTACGCGTTCATCCGCCCGGACGGCCGCCAGTGGCTCAAGTTCGACGACGACAAGGCGCGCGGCCGCGCGATGCCTACCCGCCGCGCGGTCGCTGCCATCTGATGAAGCCGGGCTGCCAAACGCGCCGAGCGCGGGCCGCCGGCTATTTGCAGCCACGGGGGCTCGCGTGATGCGGCGCGGCGCCGATCAGGGCCTGGACACGCTTGGGGTCGACTGCACGATGTGACTGAGTTGACTGGCACGACCTGAAAGGCTGCAGAGTCGATTGGGAAGCGGCTGGATGGGGATCCGAAAACGACCGCCTCCGCCTGAGCCAACGAGCAGCGCGCAGCGCTGCTGCATGTGCTGTCGCCGACGCGCGGCCGCGCAGCGCGCAGGTGACGCAGGCAGACGCGCGCAAGGCGCTGGAGGAGAACTTTGGCGGCGAGGACGAGAACCCGCCGGCCGCGCCGGGCTACGGCAGCGCGCCCGCGTTCAAGTTCACCAAGTACTCCAACGCGTACATGCTGGTGTACGTCCGCGCGTCCGACTGGGACCAGGCGCGCGGGGTAGGGTTGAGATAGGTGTAGTTAGGTCCTGCGCTGCGATGCCACGCATTGTGTCAAGGCACATTGTGTCAAGTTGAACGAGTACTCCAACGCGTACATGCTGGTGTACATCGGCGCGTCCGCCTGGGACCAGGCGCGCGAGGTAGGGTTGAGATAGGTTTAGTTAGGGCCTGCGCTGCAACGCCGCGCGTCCAAGTTCACCAAGTACTCCAACTCGGTCGTGTTGGTGTACACCCGCGCGTCCGACTGGGACCAGGCGCGTGCCCGGGTTAGGTTAAGGGTAGGGTTTGGGTAAGGCCCTGGATTGCGATGCCGCGCGCGCAGCGACCCTGCCCGGGCGGCGCTCGGGGCTTGGGAGGCCTAGTCGGCCCTCTGGGTGGGACCCCGCCAGCGCCCCCGCCCGTTCCTGCCCGCCGCGTGACAGCCCGTCTGCCGCCCAGGCCCCCAGCCTAAGCCAGCCGCCGCCAGTAGCGTAGCAGACGGAGGCGCATGCGGCAGTCTGAGCTGGCGCACGAGCAGCACAACGGCCATGCCAGCGAGTGACGTAGGGTGCATGTCTACCTCGTGCACCCAAGCCGTGCTGCAGCAGCCCGGCGCGCGGCAGCACGGCCTGGGCGCAGGGTGTCGACAGCTCCCTTCGCCTCTCGCTGCCATGGCTGTTGTGCTCCTCGTGTGCCGCAACTCTCGGAGTGCCGCAAACGCGCCTTCTTGTCTGCTTCGGTACCGGCGGCGGCTCGCTCAGATTGCCGGGCTGGACTGCAGAGGGGCTGCGACGCGGCGGGTGGGGTTGGGTGGGGGCGCTGGCGCGGTCGATGTCCTGCGGCGGTACTTCTAACGCGCGCATGGCAGGGCTGCATCTCCAGAGCTCCTCACCGCGTGCATGCCAGGGGCACACTGCAGCTTGCCCGCCGCCGGCCACCAGACCCAGGGCCCGTCAGCCCGGCGACTGAGCAGCCCGGGCTGCAAGGAACCTGGCCTGCCGCCGCCCTGGTGGACCGACACCGTGTGACCGCCCGCGACCTGGTCAGGCGCGCGGGCATAGGGTTAGGGTTAGAACTAGACTGCCGCGCTGAGGCGCGCGCGTGCGGGCGGGCGCGCAGGTGATGTGTGAAGTCAGCAAGGCGGACATCCAGGCGCACGTGGCCGAGCGCCTGGAGCGCGAGCACGCGGAGAAGGAGCGCCGGCGGCGCGAGAAGCTGGAGGCGCACCTGTACCTGCAGGTCGGCGCGCCCGACCCTAACCACCTAATCCACCCCCGTTTTAGTACCAATAGGGTTTGGGCGAGAAGCTGGAGGCGTATCAGTACCTGCAAGTGGGGCGCGCCAGTTCCCTCCGCGCTGCCTCGGGTCCGGCCGTCGTCTCGGCCGGCGCCCCAGCCGGCGCCCCGGCCGGCGCCCCGGCGCGCGCGTGTGCGCCCATGGCTCTGGCGCTGGCACGCAGGCCGGCGCCTGCGCGCGAGCGCTCTGCTGCGCCGCAGGCGCCGGCCGGGGCCAGCGCGGCATAGCAGGCGCGCCGGCTCAGGCTGCACGCAATCGATGGGAGCCGTCCGGCGCGCTGCGCCCCGCGTGCACTGAGGCCGGGCGTCCGCCGCGCGCAGGTGCGCGCGGCCACATCGAAGGACCTGAAGGAGCAGATCGGGTCAAAGGTGTTCTTCGACCTGATCGACTTCGAGCAGGCGCGCCCGCAGCCCTGCTCACTGCATGTCGCGCCGCGTGCCCAATACTCAGCTGAGGGCAACAGCGAGCATGTTAAGGGTGTCGCAGCGCGGCTGCGCCTGCCGAGGCCGCGCGGCATGGCGCAGACCGCGCGGGCGCAGCAAGTGGCAGAGGCACCGGCCGCGGCTCCGCAGGCAGGATGGGCAGGCGCTGTGTCAGGCTGGGCGGGTATAGAGTAAGTTTAGGCCTACCCTATGCTAACCCTATATGTGAGGTCAGGCCGGCGGGTCGGCGCGCGCAGGTCCGCGCGCTGCGCATGAAGAAGCAGATGCTGTCCCGGGACTTCCGGCAGCAGGGGTGGGGTGAGACCCACTCTAACCCTATAGGCGATGCGGGGCGCGCGCAGGTCCGCGCGCTGCGCGTGAAGAAGCAGATGCTGTTCCGGGACTTCCGGCAGCTGGCGGCGCAGGAGCTGGGCGTGGCGCCCGAGCGGCAGCGCTGGTGGCGCTGGGCGCGGCGCCAGAACGGCACGCTGCGCCCGAGCGCCGTGCTGGCCGAGGTGGACGACGCGCTGACTGTCATGGACCTCGCGCGGGCGCGGCCCGGGCCCGCCGCCCCCGCTGTAAACCTCCAGGGCAGTGAGCGGGTCACAAGAGTGCTGTCATGGGCCTCGCCGTGGTGCAGCCTGGATCTACCACCCCTCTGTGTGAATTTCAAACTCGTGGGCGGACGACGCGCTCTTCAGCGCGGGCCACGTGCGCGTGTGACCCCAGGCCCACCGCCCCTCTGTGACAGCAAAGGGAAGCGGGGCGTGCAAAGCTGGAGGCCCCTTTCACCCTAAATCCATCAAGGGACGAGGGACTGACGGGTGCACATTCATGCTAAGTCAGGTGTGACCAAGAAAGTCAACAGCAGGTCACGTGGTGCGGGTGTGCAACCGACCGGCCGCCGCCCGGCCGCGCGCGGCAGGGCGGCCTGGCCACGCTGGCGCAGCCGCCGGCCACGATGGACCTGTGGCTGGAGGAGCCGAGCGCGCGCACGCCCGGCAGCGATGAGCTGCACTTCCAGCCGCTGTGCAAGCAGTCAGTGCTGCTCATGCTCAAGGCCTACGACCCCGCCGCGCAGACACTGCGGGTGCGCGGCGCCGCCGCCGCGCGCCCGCTCACCCCGGGACAGGCATTGCTGGCCAGTGCTTGCTCCTACCCTGCTTGTGTGCCAGTCGTTTGGCTTGAGCCCTGCCTGTGTGTTGGTCGTTTGGCTTGAGAATTTGGTGCTGCCGCACCAAAGCCCTACGAGTCCTCCCCAGCAGACCCTGCGGGACGCCGCGCCGCGGCGCCAGGTCCAAGCTGCGAGGCCGGCCTAGGTTGCCTCGGCCCCGCTTGCAAAGCTGACCAGGGAGGGTGGGGTAAGGATAGGGCAGGGGCCAGGCGCGGGGCCGGCGCGGCGCTGCGCCTGCGGCTGACTCCTCATAACGTCCCTGGCCACTTGCTTGCAAGGCTGTCGTCACGAATGACACGCACATGCGCTGTTCTTCTTCCGAGGCCCTCGCCGCGCGCGCGCAGTTTGTGGGCCACATCTTCGGCAGCCGGGTGCAGACGGTGGGCGCGCTGCTGCCGCTGCTGGCCAAGCGCGCGGGGCTGCCGGACGCGGCCGCGCCGCCGCAGGTCTGGGAGGAGGTGAAGAGCGAGCCGGCCGTGATGTGCGACTGCCTGAGCCACGCGGAAACGCTGTTCGGCTGCCAGCTGGAACACGGCGACATCCTCATCGTGCAGGCCGCGGTGGCCGAGGCGCGCGCCCCGGCGGGCCCGAGGGCCTGCCGGCGCTAGGCGGGCGCCTGCAGGAGGCGGGCGCACGGAGGCCCGGGAGGCGAGAAGAAAGATTGCATGCATGGTCCGGGCGGCTGCACGCTCTATGCATCGAGGTCTGGGAGTAGGGCTGGGGCGAGTGTGTGGTGTCGTGCGGCGCCGACGCGGGTCAGTCACTGCATGAGGGCACTCAAACCAGCCGCACTGTACGCCGAGCTTTGCAAGTGATGCCCCTGCGCGCGCTGCGCACCTGAGGGCGTGCGGACGCTTCTCACACAAGCAGGTTGGCTCACCGCGGCTACGTGCAGCGCGTGGCGACCGCCTCAGCGTGCGTGATGTGGTGGCCAGGTTAGGCAGGGAGGATGGAAAGCTCTTCAGTGCGCGCGCCTTTCGGCGCACCCAGGCGCATTTAAAAAGGGTGGCGTAGGGCCGACTGCGCCGCATCATAGGGGTTAGGGTAGATTAACCCTCTCCTTCTGACAGCGCACCGGCGACCGCAGGCGGAGGCGTGGCGGTTCAAGTAAGCGCGCATGGTGGACCTCCTGGGGTACATGAAAGTTGGGATAAGGTTGAGTAACCCTATGGGCTAGACAGCGCGCCGGCGAGCGCAGGCGGAGGCGGCGCGGTACAAGTACCCGCGCGTGGTGGACTTCCTGGAGTACGTAAAGTATCGCTGGATGGTCGCCTTCCGCAAGCTGGACGACCCCAAGGCGCGTCCCAGCCGCTGCACCCTGCTCAGGGCGGGGGCCGGGGGGGCAGGCAGCTTGCTGCGTCGGTGCCCTGCAGCATGTCTGCACGACGCGTCTGGACCCCGCCCGCAGTCTGTCTGCTCACCGCAGGGCGGCCTGTGTTAGTGAGCATGTTCTTGCAGGCCAGCGCGGCGCCATATAAAAGCGAAAAAGAAGCGTTACCATACGAAAGTTAGGTGAGAATAAAGCGGGAAAGAGCGCCGATGCAGCGCGCGCCGGCGCAGGAGGAGGGCGTCAAGCTGGAGCTGAGCCGCGAGATGAGCTACGACGCAGTCGCGGCCGCGCTGGCGGGCGCGCTCGGCCTGGCGGACCCGCAGCTGCTGCGCTTCACGCAGCAGAACACGTACACGCAGGCGCGCGCAAGGGGACCCTACTCTACAAGAGATGCGCTTGTGGCTTGCATGCCGCTGCAACGACAGGCGCACAGCGAGGCGCGCGGCGCGGCGCGTGCACTTGTGCGCCCCTTGCTGCAACGGCCTCGACGGCGGAGGTGCCGCCGCACGGGCGCGGTGCGCTCGGAACACAGAATAAAAAACAGGCAGTTCGGTGCTTCGGCATTGTGTCGAGCAGCCGCCATGACAGGCTGCGGGCTGGGCAGATCAGGCAGCGGTAAAACCCCTGGCACGCGGCAAGGCCTGCGCCCCACCCCGTAGCCGCGGCGCTCGCGACAGAAGGCATGAAGCTTTCCCTCTGCCACATAGTCCCTGCAGCGGCCGACTTGGGTGGAGCGACGCTGGCAAGTCTTTTGCTGAGTCTACTGAAACAGATAGACGGCGCGGCAGGTGCCGAAGACGCAGGCGCTGAAGTGGCGGCAAGTGGGCACGCTGGCCGAGATGCTGCAGCACTTCAACATGCTGGCGGACGCGCTGTACTACGAGGTGCTGGACCTGCCGCTGCCGCGCCTGGAGCAGCTGAAGACGCTCAAGGCGCGCGCCCGCTGCCTGTACATGGTAGGGTTTAGGGTGGAGTAACCCTAACCTGTACCGCCCGGCGCCGCGCGCGCCCGCCGTGGGCCATTGCGCGGCAGGCATGCTCGCGCGCGCGGGCTGCGCACCGGCGCAGCAAGCGGCACCCTGTGCCTACCCTGTGCCTACTGACGCAGCACAGGGATGTCACGGTGCCTAGCGCATCGGGGACAGGGCGTAGCAAGCTTTAACATTAGGTTTGGGTTTCCAGGCCTGACTGCTCCGCCCACGAGGCCGGCCGCGCCGCGGCGCAGGTGTACTACCACGGCGCCAACACGGCCGAGGCGGGCGTGCACACGGTGCGGCTGCCCAAGGAGAGCGCCGCCGCGGACGTGTGCGAGGCGCTGCGCGCGCAGCTGCCGGCGTCCGGCCGGCCCACGCGTCTGCGCCTTCTGGAAGTCTTCTACTCCAAGATCTACAAGGCGCGGCGCCGCGCGTATTGTATCCGCCGCGCCGATGTCTGCATGCTCAAGAACCTGCTCTTGACTCTGCGAGTGACGCGCCCGCCCCCCATTGGCCGGCGTGATGAGGCTGCCAGGCGGCCAGCAGGGGTGCCAGCGCCAATTGATGCCTGGACGTCTTAAAGCTTCAGGGCGTGCCCGCGTGCCCATGCAACATGCCTGGCACCTGGTCGAGGGTTCCATCTACCGCGCCGGCAGAGCAAACCTTGCGTGCCGGCAAAGCAAACCTCGAGGTCCTGATCAGATTGCAAGCGAGCGTGCCAGCAGGCACGCTTCCTGCTAAGAACGTCGTGGGCGCGTGCTGCAACCCACTGCACTCGCAGACCCGCTGCCCGCGGCCCCGGCTCGACGCGCGCGCGCGCGCGCGCGCAGATCTTCCCGCCGGACGAGAAGATCGATGCGATCAATGACACGTACTGGACCGTGCGCGCGGAGCCGGACGACGACGCGGAGGAGGCCGGCGCCGGCCCCAGCTCGCTCATCCACGTGTACCACTACCACGCCGACGCGCAGAACCACGTGCGCGCCCGGCAGCGGCCGGGGCACCCGGGGGGGACCTCCATGCGTGCACTGGCCCCCATGAAACACTTCATGCCGGCGTGGACAATTACATGCGCGCTGGGCGGCGGCACGCCGTTGGCCAACGCGGGGAGTCTCCCGCGCATGCGCTGCCACCCTGTGAACCGCTGAATATCAGCAGCGCACGGACCGACTGGAGCCCGCTTCGTGCGAGGCGAGCGTCAGTCTCAGGGCGGCACGCATGCACGTGCACTCGTAGCTCGGTGTGCACATGTCAGCTCATTGTGGCCTGACAGTCAGTGCACCAGCCTGTCGCCGCTGCTGCTGGCGTTCTGATCCAGGGCCGCGTGCGGCAGGTGACGAACTTTGGAAACCCGTTCCTCATGCGCGTGGGCGAGCGGGAAACGCTGGCGCAGCTCAAGCCGCGGATCCAGGCGCGCGTCGTGCACCTGGATAGGGTCAGGATACCCTAGCCCAGCGCCGCCATCGGCTACTCGGCAGCTGGGGTCTCTGTCATGGGGTACTCTCCTGCTTGCCTGCTGAGGAGTGTCCTGTTCGATGCGCTGCGGCGCAGGGCACGAGAGCCGCAAACTCTTGCATCGTGTCGTCGTGTGTGGGCTGGGTTCTGGCTGGCCTGAACACCCGCGTGAGTTCGGCCGGCCGCACGGCGCGGCACTTGCTAGTGCAGCCGCCGCTAGGCCGTCCAGAGTCGGAGGGATGCCTGAGGCGAGCGGCGCGCGGCGCACGCAGGCGAAGCTGGGCGTGGCCGCAGAGGAGTTTGCAAAGTGGCGCTTTGCAACGCTGACCAATCTGCAGCCGCCCAAGCTGCTAGAGGATGCGGAGCCGGTGGCGGCGCGCTTCCCCAAAAAGGCGCGCGGCCCCATGTCCTACCCTGATCCCAACCAAGCCCTGCAGCGGCCCCGGTCTGCGGGCGCCCGGCTCTTGCAGGGCGCGCGCCGGCGGCTGCGCACTCAGGAGCCTGCACAGCAAGCGCTCGTCGGGCGGCTCGCCGGTCCCAAATGGCCAACCATGGCCCGATGCATGGCGGGTGCATTCAACCAAGGCCTGCACAGCGCAGCGGCGCGAGCCTGTGTGTGCCAGCCAGAGTGGCTGGTTGAGGGAGGCGGCCGGCGGCGTGACGCACCGCTTGCGTGCGGTGCGCTGGGGCCGCTGCTGCCGGCAGCGTGTGTGCTGAGTGGCGTGTGGCCGCTGAGCAGGACCACTACAGCAGCGGGGAGAAACCCTACCTGGGGCTGGAGCACGCGGACACGGGCCCGCGCCGCCCGCGGCACCAGAACTACTCCACGTTCGAGCGCCCGATCAAGATCGCATGACGCGCGCTACGCGCGGCGTGAGTGCGGGGCGCGGGCTAGACCAGCAATGGTGGGGTACTGCTCTGGGGCGCGCGCTGTTTGCGCGCGGCCGCGCGGGCAGCCGGCGCGGCGGTGTGGCCCTGGCAGAGCTACATTGCAAGGCCGTGAGCCCGCGGGAAGAGGGGGGAGGGGGGACTGGGTGTGCAGAACATCAAATGCGCTGCGCCGCCAGCCACCGCGGCAGAGCCGCGAGCAGAGCTGCCAGCAGAAGTGCAGAACTGCAGCTCTGTGTTTGCATCAGAGGTTGGGCCATGCGTCAGCATGTCGTCCGTTGTGACTGCCTGTGGAGCAGGGTGGGGCAGCCTGGGGAGGTCGTGCTGCCTGCTCTCTGCGCCGCGCAGTGCCTGTGCTCACGCGCGCGCCTGCGCGCGCGCGCCGGGGCAGAGGACAGTTTTCAGGCGGCTGGCGCAGCGGCTCAGTGCACCGTCATGGTCGGCGCGCCGCGCGGGGAGGCCTTGCGCCCGTGCGACGCGCGGGCCGGCGCTAGGGTTTTGGCGCTAGGGTTTTTGCGCGCATTCAACCCATGCGGAACTGGCAGTGGCAGACTCGAGAGTGGCGCTGCTCGGTTGCGCGCTTCGCAACGCTCACATGGCACGCGTGGTGAGGTTGCACCTGTGGTAAAGTGCCACGCGTGCATGGCCTTGCGTCGTTGCGTGCACCAAAGTACGTGTGCTGTGACACAGCTGGGACATGCCACACCGCAAAACCTCCTGATGCGATCACTCAGCAGTGCGCCCCGGGCCGCCGCGCCGGCAGCTGCAGCGAGAGCAGCGTCGTTGCAGATCTGCACATGCTACTTCAGTGCAGACACAACAGCTCAGCCCAATAACACACACGATGTTCTTCTGGCTCACACCAGGGCTCCCGCAAACGACAGTCCGCTGCCGGGCAAAAGAGGCCAACGCTGCGCTGATCGCCCTCCACACACCCTCCACACAGGACCCAAGTTCGATGCGAGCGTGTTCATGCCAGCAAGTTCCGCTCTGGACGTTCCGGTCTGAAATTTGTCCATCCTGACTCTGGCTGCATGCCAGTACCTCAGTGGCGCCATGCCGGCCATAACCAGCACCCTCCAAGCCGCGTCGCAGCAAGCGCCTCGCTCAGTGCACGAGAGGAAGCGCTCTGCCTCCTCAGCATGGCGCCCACGCCCCCGCTCACGCGGCCCGTCCACCCGCAGGGGCATGCATGGCACACGCCCCATGCCGCGTGTGTGCCGAGGGCGGCCCGGGATAGGTGCACGCACTGACACGCGTGGTGGCCTAGGGCACAGACACCCTACCCTAGCGCATGGCGCCCTCGCGCAGCACGTCGACCATGTCGTACACGCGCGGCGGGCCGCCCTCGGCGACCTTGGCCGCCAGGAACAGCGCCGCATCGACGGTGCCCTCCGCATAGACTTGCCGCCCGCACACGTTGTGCTTGAACTCGAACACGACGGTCTCGTCTGGCGAGATGAGCCTGCGCGGCGAGCCACCACGCCTGGAATGTCGTGGCCCTTAAGTCTTTTGAAGCGACGGACGCAGGCACAGGACTGCCTCGGTCCTGTCTACCTGCCTACCGACCCAGCTGCAAGAGCCCAGCTGCGAGCGCCTACGTTTGCGCTCATTGTTGCGCAGCCGGCCAGGAGGCCTGCAGGGGAGTGTAATTGCCATGTCGCCGCAAAAGGGGTGATCGCGTAACGAGAGTGCCTCACGTTGGCGTGGCTGCCGGGTGATGCAGATGGCTGGCGGGCTGGCAGCAGCAGGGGACCATGCAAGCCCACCAGACGCACAGGGTGGCCGCAAACACGCGCGCCTGTACGTGTGGAAGGCGTGGCCGTCCAGGTGCGCGGGCGGCACGCCCATCGCGTCCACCTGCGTCTTCGCGTCGCGCACGCGCCGGATGCCCGCCTGCCCCCGCGCGCGCGGCGGGGCCGGCCTTCAGCTCTGCGAGCCCCGCGCCCCGTGGCGCGCTCCCCGCGCCGGGCGCGCCGGCTGCATGGCGCTGTGCATCCCCATGCGCGTTTGCGTCTCGGCAGGTGCGCAACTGCAGCCCCTGTGTCTCTGCCAATACCTGGGCAGCGTGGGAACTGAACCACTGCCACTGCCCCACTGATGAGCATGCCTGCCCAAGCGCCGTATCTCACTCTTCTGCTACGGAATCAGCTTTGCTATGTGTCCGCCGGATCTGCGAGCGGGGCCAGCGCCGGGGCTGGCCGCCGGGCAGCGCGCCCAGCGCGCCGGCCTCAGAGAGTTGTAGGGCGAGGCTAACCTTACCATACCCTACTGAGCCCTGGCCGCCGGGCAGGGCGCCGAGCGGGCGCGCCTCAGAGAAGGGGATGCCCAGTTTCCTGAAGGACTCCACGATCGCGCGCGCCGTGCCGGACGTGTCCACCTTGGCGCGCTGGTGCGACTCGGTCACCTCCAGGCGGTAGCCCGCAAACGCGCCCGGGAAGCTCTCCGCCATCAGCGCCATCGTCGCCTGGAAGGCCACCACCTGCGAGCGCAGCGGCGCGGCGGCTGGGGCCCGGCTTGCGGCAGCGGCCGGATCGCTCCTTGACCCTGTCCGACGCCGCAGCGCAGCAGCGCGGCCCATGCCAGAACTGAGCCTGCCCGCTCAGCGGCAAGGCATGATGACAGACAGCTGAGTAATCACACACAGCCGTGGTCACGGTGGTCGTCTTACAGCCTGTCTTGCCTACTTCCGAGGTGTGCTTTACTCATCCACGAAAGTAGCCCCGTTGTCCAAACCGTGTGCGAAGGGCCCTGGCAGGGCGATGGGAGCGCCTCCTTCGACAGCTGCCTGGCGTGCCTTCATGCTGGTCATGTGGTGGTTTTGTTCGTGCACCTTTTCGCTGCGCATCAACCATGCGCAAGCATGCATGCACGCAGCAGACACTGCCAGCCGCGCCTGCTTGCCCATCTGCGGCGCGATGACGGCGCTGACGCCGGCCGCGCGCACGTCGCGCAGCAGCGCCTCGCGGTCGCCGCCGGTCGTGCCCATCACGAACGGCAGGCCGCTGGCCGCGTAGAACCGCCCATTGTCTGCACGCACGCGCCGGGGCGGGGTTACGGAGTGTGCGCAGCAGCACACTTGTCAGCCGTCGGAAGCAGCAAGTGACCTGCCACTTGCACTGGGGCGCTAAGTGGCAGGCCACTCGCTGCTCCAATCGATCACTGTCTGCATGCGCCTGCAGGGCCTGCTACAGCCGGTCATTACACTCAGCAGGCCCGCTGGCCGCGCAGGACAGCTCATCATGGTCTGCATGCCATGGCGGACATGCTCCAGCAAGGTCCAGAGCAGCGGAGAGCGCGTGTGTGAGGGGGTGCTGAGGACCTCTCGCGGGCCAAGGCAGTCGGCAGACAGCAACACAATGGCTCTAGGCCGTAGTGTGTTTTTTCAAGGTGCATGTCGTGACAGCATGCATTGGGTTGAGCGATTGTCATCACTTGCGGCTGCTGTTCGGCTGCACGGGCGCTCAGGCCAAGCTCTCGCACACAGCACACGCAGTTTGTCTCGCATTGGCACTTCCCGACAAACCTGCACTTGGGTTACGCGGCAGGGGTGTGGAGGCTGCTACTAACGCGTGGCACAGAGCAGTCTACCGGTGCCATCATTATGCATGCCCACAAGCACAGCATGCTCCTGGTCGTGATATGCAAGGTATGTGTCGTCAGTGGGGAGTTCGGCGCCACTTGTGTGGGGCACGAGCTCTGCTATCCTTCTGCAGCTGCGCATGCCCAGCTCTGCTTGGCGCAGAGGCAGGCGCGCCGTTGACGGCCGACGGCAGCGTGAAGTCAATCACGATGAGCCCCGGGAACTGCGCCTTCAGGCGCTCCATCGCGCTCTGGCGCTCCGCGGGCGCGACCAGCTCCACGGGGATCCCCGACACGCCGACGTTGCCGACGGCCACCGCCTCGCTGGAGCCGGTGAAGCTGTACGGCACAAAGTGCAGGCCCGCGCGCACCACGGCCTCGGCGGTCGCGTGGCCCATCTGCGCATCGGCAGGCGCAGGTCTCAGGCAAGGGCTGGCGCCGAAGGCAGGCGTCACGTGCTTGAAGCTTGAAGCTTCAAGGTCTGTGAAGGACACCCCCACTGGAGCTGCATGTCAAGCAAACACAGTGTTGCACGTGCCACTGCACAAGCGCCAGCTTGTGGCAACGGCGACCTTCGCTGACGCTGCCTCCATAGGACGAAGCGCAGGCCAGCACAAACAGCCCACCTTCCCGGTGCAGCTGTTGACCATGATGGGTACATTGGTCGCGTCTGCCGCCGCATGCACGAGCACAGTCCTCCTGCGGAGGACGTGAGGTGCAGCAGGTCGCCTGCACGGGCAGCGGGCGCTGTGTGCCCCAGCACACTGGCGGAGGGCAGGCACACTGGGCTCCCCGCCCAGGAGTGCTGCCATGCGCTTGCAGCAAGCAGCTCAGCCCCCGCCAGTCATGCTTGTGGCTGTGGCGTGGCGTGGCTGTGGCATACTGCCAGCCCCCTGCCAGTCCCCTGCCCGTCACCACCCGTTGTCAACCTATCCTCTGAGCCCCGTATTGGGAAAGTTTCTTCACAGCAAAAACAGGGTTTGTTTCGGCTCAGCAGCCCCATCAAGTGTTGCACAAGGTCGACACCACTTATCGGCGAGGTTGGAGAGAGGATGGGCTCACAGGATGGGGCTGAGGGCGCGCACGCCGCCGAGCAGCAGGCGCCGCAGCCAGATCCCGCGCCCGCAGAGGCGGGGCCGGCTGCGCCCGATGCGGCCACGCAGGAGGACGGGGCGGCCGCGGGGCAGGGGTGCGGCCCTTGCTGACTCCCCGGATCCGTCTAACCAGGCACCGAGCGCGCCAATGAGCGCGGCGTCCAGTAGAGGGTTTGCGCGCATGTGCCTCTCTCCGTGCAGCGCGGCGCGGGGCGCCGCCAGTCCTCCCACATCACGGACGGGCCGAACGCTTGTTTCTGCCGCGCAGGGCGATGCCTGCCGCCCCGCCTGGCGTGGATTTGCCGCAGGCGCCGGCGCAGCGGAGCGCGAGTCGCAGATACACGCGGTGTGTGCCGGCCTTGGCAGGGGTGGTAACAGACACAGTCAGACCTTGCCAGGCCTGGCAATCGGCGCAGGCTTGCTCCGCGATTCCTGGGCATTGCGCTTGCAGCCGTGCATCGCGGCGTCCTCGCGCGCTCACATTGAAGCGTCCTTGCAAGCTGGGACCGTTGTGATCAGCCTGGCCGCTGCAGCGGGCGTCACTCTGTTCACCTCCGCGCCTTTGCAGACATGGGGCCTCGGCCCGCCAGTGCGCGAGCGCTGCCTGTGGCTCGGCGGCGCGCCCTGCGCCGCTCTTTCAGCACGCATCCAGTTGCCGCGGTCAGCGGCGCACTGCGAGCGCCCGAGCTGGGCCCGATGCGGCCATATGCGCGCGCACAGGGAGGGCCTGCTGGCATACCGTGATCACCCGGGAGCGCGAACGCCGCCGGACGGCTTGGACCCCGACTTGTTCAGGTGACGGCAGCCGCTGGCCGTGCCTCTGGCCAGGCCACGGCCGCGCCTGACTCAGATCCCTGCAAGCCTCCCAGGCCCCGAGCGCTGCGGGCCGCGCGCCGCTCCTCGCGCTGCCGGCCCGTACGCAGCCGCGCGACGGCCACGTGCGCGCGCGGCTGCGCGCGTGCGAGCCTGCTCACCGGGGCGCGCGCGCGCTGGGCGCAGGGAGCTGCAGGAGGTGTCCTTCTTTGACAGGGAGGCCTCGCTGCCGAAGGCCGTGCCCGTGTACGGGCCGGGGCCGGGGCCGCCCGTGCCCATGCCCTGGAAGGAGGACAGCTGGCGCATGGGGTTCAAGCCGCCAGGCGCGCGCGCGGCTTTTCCCTCCGCCGCGCTGCCTGCCCGCCGCGCGCCTGCCCTGCGCCGCGCACGGGCTCAGCCTCCCCTGCCAGGCCGCCTTGTTCCTGCCCTGCGCAGCACACACGATTCATTATCAACCAAAGTCAACCTTGCCTGGTGCGCCATCTTGACCGCCGCGCGAGGACAGCTGCGCAAGCAGGCATGAGCTTGCCCGGCGCCCCGCTCAGCCCGCAGCAGTGCCCTGCGCAAACCCGCGACGCGCGCCGCCGGGCCGCACGCAGGCTCGCCCGGGCAGGTGGGCCCCATCCGCAGCCGCCTGGTGGACGACGGCGCGGCGTTCTCGGTGAGCCCCAGCGCGCCCGGGGCGCCCAGCCTGCCGCCGGCGCCGGGGCGGCGACCGGGCGAGGGCGGCGAGCGGCCGTGGCGGCGGCCCGGGACCGGGCCGCCGCCGGGCGTGCTGCAGCCGCCGCCGCCGGAGTGGCGCGGCGAGGGCGAGGGCGAGGAGCTGCAGAGCCCGCGGCGGCCGGGGCCGGCGCGCCTGCCGGTGCGCGCGGGGCCACGCTGCGAGGGCGCAGGGCGCTCCTTGCCCTGATGCGGACTGCTGCGCGGCGGGGCGGGGGATGGAGCGGGGCGGAGGAGGACATACGCAGGAGGCCCCGCGGGCGGTTTGCAATGGATGCGAGCGAGCCTGTTGTCCGTGTGCTCGTGTGTGGCATGTGCACACTGAAGGCTTTGAGCGCGCGCGGCTTGCAGGACGCCGAGC
>JAABUV010003327.1_pt1 | contig 20569 bp, 20 predicted proteins | sample 5559971 | NCBI WGS metagenome assembly JAABUV01 (sample SAMN10711881, study PRJNA513362) | rock metagenome | isolation source: Antarctica rocks | place: Antarctica: Victoria Land, Knobhead nord | collected 2015-12-19
GTGGTGCGCGGGTCCAGGTTGCGGCAGCCGCGCTCGCACTTGGCGCTCCCCTCCGCGCACTCGTCCACGTCCTCGCACGCCTTGCCGCCGCTGGCCAGCCGCAGGCCCTCCCTGCGCGCGGCGGCCACTACTTCTGGCTGCTCATCCTGTACACATAATTCAAACCTATTGTTAAAAAGTATACGGCGCTCGTCCGGACGCGCCCCGGCCTGTGGTGCTCAACTGGGTATATCGTGTGGACCTTAAATCCGCACCAGCCGCGAGTGGCTCTGCCTGTCCGTCCACGGCTGCACCCTCAAGCAGGGCCCCCGGGGGCGCACTTGCAGGAGCAGAGCGCCTCGCCGTTCTGGCTGTTGCAGGTCTGCTCGCAGCCGCCGTTGCCCTCGCGGCAGCGGTCCATGGGGAAGCAGACGCCCATCTTGTTGTGGCCGCCAAACTGCCGCCCGTGCAGGCCCCCCCGCCTCAGTGCGACCTGAGGCTTGCGACAAGCGGGCATGGCGCCAGCAAGACCCCAGTCAGTGTTGCGAACCCCCCGAGCCCACTCAAAGCGGGACGGCGCTCAGCCCTGGTGGTGTGCAGGCAGGCTCAGGACCGGGGCCCGCCCGCAGCGCGGCGCACGATCCGAGCAGGCCGGGGGGCTGCCCGCGCGCGCGCGCACCAGCTGGAAGCCCTCCCGGCACTGGCAGGTGAAGCTGCCGGGCTCGTTGATGCAGATCTGGTCGCACGACGCGGTGCCCTCCGCGCACTCGTCCACGTCCTGGCAGTCCACGCCGTCGCCGCGCCAGCCTGCCGCCAGAGCGCGGGCGCTTGCTGCGGGGCGCGGCGGGGGCATGCGCCGCGCGACGGCCGCATGCAGCTGGGCGTGTGTGAAAGGGAGATTATGCGTGCAAACTGCGAAGATGTCATGGGCAGCTCATTCACGGTGCATGGAGAGGGCGGGCATGGTCCCATCCGTGTCCTGGCTGGCATGGGGCGCGTCTCAAAGCTCTGCGTGATGGTGCCGGCACGGGCCGGCCACACACGCGCCAGGCCCGGTTTAATGCATCACATGCGCCGGCCCGCGGCGCAGCCCGCGCAGGTGCGAGGCTGCAACCCCTCTGTCTTGAGATGCGCACCCTCGGGGCACTGGCAGACGTAGCCGCGGAAGGTGTCCACGCAGGCGCTGGCGTTGCCGCGCGACCAGCAGCCGTGCGACTCGCCCAGGCACTCGTTGACCTCCAGGCCGCCCGCCAGGCACACCTGCGCGCGGGCGCCCCTGTATTCAGCAGCGCCGCTGCGACGTCCGCCTCCAGCCTGCGCCCGCCCCATGTCCGCGCGCAGCGGCGATGCCAGAGCAGGCGCTGGGTGCCCTGCCTCCACCCGCAGCCTGGGCTGGAATCCTGTGCGTTCAGATGTGCCCACTTAGCCTCTAATGCTGGATTATATCTGACCCTGTCAGACATGCAGCTTGGGCAACTTGACATACATGATAAGAGCTTGTGATGTGTACTCTGGGTGAGCAACATGAGCATGTGCGGAAGGGCCGCTGCGCCTGCCGCAAGGGGCGCCCGACCCGGCCTGGCACATGAGCCGGCAGTGCGCCGCGCACCGAGGGCTCGCTGGTCTCGGAGAAGCCGGCGCAGAGCGCGCGCGTGATGGCCGGCACCTCCAGGCGCCCGCGGTACTGGTTGCCGTTGATCACCACCGTCGGCAGCAGCAGGATCTTCTTGCCGGACATGCTCCACGAGTCGTCGCCCTGCAGGTGGTAGTCCGCCTGCCGACGCGCGCGCCCGGCCTTCAGGCCGGCGCTGCGGCTGGTGACCTGCCGCGCCCTGGGCACCCGCCCGCCTGCAACGAAGGACCCGGGGGGAGACTCTGGACTGGAGGCACCAAAACATCGTGTCGCAACAAGACAGCACCCGCGGTACCAATACACGCGCGTCGGCAGCATCATAGGGTCCCGAGGCCGCAGGTGCCCCTGGCCGCCCTTGTTCGGCACCGCCGCGGGTAAGGCCGCCTCCCGACCACTTCTGCCAGCCAGAGGGACCATTGATGGCCCACTGCATGCCGAGCCTCCTCGCACCTACCCGGACAGCATGCCAGCCCAGGTCCGCGCAGCACTGGCAGGCGTGCCGCCCGGGGCGCGCGCCTGCAGCAGCGGGTGCTCCTCGTCGGCGGCCGAGCTGCCCATGCACTTCTCGATCGCGTCCGCGTCCAGGCCGGCGGCCTGCGCCTGCTCACGCGCGCAGGTGGCGTCGTTGAACCTGCCGTTGGCCATGGTGCAGTGCGCCGCGTAGTCCGCCGCGAACGCCCACCAGAGCCAGGGCTCCTGCCGGTCCGCCGCCGCCTGGAACACGCACAGCTGCCGCTTGTTCTCCTCAACCACCTGCGCGGCCGCGCGCGCGCGCGCCACGGTCACCACACGCCGCCTGCACCAGATTGGAGGCAGCCGCGCGGCTCTGGCCCCTGGCACCTGCCCAGAGCAGCACGCTGTGAGCACGTCTGCGTCAGATCTTTTTTTTCCATGCAGCATGGGCAGGGATGGCGCATGCGGAGAAGGCGTGTAGCGGAGAAGGCGTGTAGAGGCAAAAGCTCCTGGCAGGGCGCGGCGCCCTGGGGAGCGCGGCGTGCGCGGAGCACGCCTGGCGGGGCTTGAAGGTTTTGGAGTACTTGTCGGAGATGGAGTCGACCGCGCAGTAGCGGCCCTGGTTGATGCAGCCGTCCCGGCACTCCGCGTGGTCCGCGTCGTACGAGCACTTGCGCAGCATGAAGTGCGGCGCAAAGGTCGTGTAGCCGTTCTGCCGGCCCGCCGCGCGGCCCGTTCATGGACCCGCACGCTGCAGGTGGGCTGTCGCGGGTCGGCGCGTCCGGCGCTGCGCAGGCACGCGGGCTAGGGTGCAAGCAAATGCAACGCCGGCAGCGGCCTGACCCCCTCGTGCACACTTGACTGTCAGCGCAAAACGCGGCGCGGGCGGGCACCTTCGACAGCTCCACAGCGGCGTCGCGCATCTGCACCTTGAACGTCGCCTGCCGGTCGCACGAGTTGCCGCAGCCATCGTTCGTGCTCGTCCACAGCTCCCAGTCCACCCTGCGAAGCCCGGCCCGCGCACTTGGCGCGCCGCGGGGCGCGGTGCAGGCGAATGTATGCACCAGACAATATCAGCCATGCATGCTGGCTGCCATGCCCAGCATCAACCTGGCCGCCTGCACGCCAGCCAGCCTCGCCACAGTGACCTGCTTAGAGCATTTTGCGGCGCCACCGCGGCGCTTCAGGCCGCGTGCTCACACACGCAGGCCCCGCACAGTGCACAGGCATGATGGACCCAAGATGGCAGCAAGCGCAGTTCCACAAGTGCTCGCGTGCGCATGGAGGAGGGTAGTGCCCAAGGGGGAGGGGGGCGAGAGGCCGCGCGCCTCTCATTGTCATGCAGCACCGACTCCTTCCAGTCCAGCTCCACGACCACACTCGCGTTCTCCTTCAGCGCGTCCTTCATGGCGGTGCCGACGCTCTGCGGTGCACCGAGCGCGCACAGTAAGCACCATCATCATTTACCCATTGCAGCCTGACAGACTGTAGCCTGCTGGTCCTCAAGTGAATCCAGTGTGCGCCTGTTTTGAGCGCGTGCACAATCGGCCCGCGCTGTGGTGTTTGGAGGGTGCACGGACGCACGCACTTCGCCTCGCAGCCTGCACGGCAACCCCGCAGCATGCGCCATGCGCTTGCAGGCCCATGCATGCCCTCTAGCCAGGCTCTGCCTGCATGGGCCGTCGGCACCCAAGGCACCGCTCCGCTGCGCGCCGCTGCGGCAGGGCAGCGCGCGGCCGACGGCAGCAGGCGGGGCGCGCGCCTGCTGCACCAGCGCGGTGGGGATGGTGATGTCGTCCCTGAGCTTGGCGATCTCCGGCCGGTCCTCCGGCGCGGCCATGGTGAGCAGCCGCTCGTCCCGGTAGTCCATGACGACAATCGCCTTGGCGCCCGCCTTCTCCGCATTGTACGCCTGCGCACCAACGGCATGGTAGTGTCCCTGTGCGGAGCGAACTCAAGCAGCAGGCGGTCACATAGAGCTCTTGGGCGAGTGAGGGCTTACCTTCTCAATGAAGTAGCAGTCTGCCGCAGAGAGGAGGCGCCCCCGGCACAGTCCAGGTCAGCAACGGCGGCCTCCAGCAGGTGCGGCACAAGCACCTGTGCGATCAGGGAGCGTGCTGGACAGCGACGCTGCGCACCGCCGCGCTCCACAAGCAGGATGGTGGGCAGCTCCGTGGCCGGCAGGCGCTTCGCGAACACCTCGCAGCCCTTGGCGTTCCCCGCCATATACACCACCTGCCCGACCAGCGCCCCGCCATACAGCGGCACACCAAACTGCGCGGCCCGCGGCGCAAGTTAGCACTGTAGGAGGCGCCGCCGCGCGGGCTCCAGCGCGTCTGCTCACGCCGGAGCCGGGCGCGCACGTCTCCTATGGCTGCGTCAAACTCGCCCGCGGCTGTGGCGGGCTCCTTGATGCGGAAGCTGTTCGTCTCCACCACCCACTGGCTGCCCGACGCCGCAGCGGCCAGCGTTCCGAGAACAGCCAGGGCGAGCCGGACGCTCGCCCTGCTGCGGCCCAGCATCCCGGGCGACCTCGGGCCTGCACGCCACACGCCCTGTTGCAGCCAGGCAGCGTCCCAGGTTGCCCAGGGAAGTCTGCTTAGAAGCTGACGCCTGCTGCACAGCGCCCACGGCGGTTTTGCTGGGTCTGTCACGTAGCTGAGTGGTCGCACCACAGTGCAGCAAGCCCGCGCTGCCTGTGTTGGAGCCCTGGCGGCGAGGCGCGCGCGGCAACACGCACATCTTGTTATCTTGTTCTAGGATGTTTGGCAACTGTGGACCGCGCAGACAGCGCGCTCCCCTCAGGCTACCCTAAGGGACACAGCGGGCGCAGGCGGCACGCGCACAAGCGTCCATGCCCTCAGCATTTGAAATCCTGGTCAGCCCCACCGCCCGCCGCCAGCGCAGCGTCGCAAGCGCGGGCCGCCCGGGCATCTCCCCAAACGATCTGTGTATCAGTCGGGCACAGGCCGCACCAGCTGCACCAGCGGTGCCTGGCCAGCTCCTCGATGCCGCAGGCACCAGCCTGCACTGCGACGCGCAGGGCCTGCTCCTGGCGCCCTCGCACGCTACCTGCTGCCGGGTTATAGCTGCTGTTTGGCTGTTAGCAGCCTGCGCTTGCTGCTCTAACTGCTGCGCTTTTCGGTGAAGCGGTAACACGCTGCTGTCGCTGCAGCGGTTGGCTGGCTCAGCACAGGGGCGCAAGTTGACAGCTCTTGTTGCTCAGCGCAGCCTGGCAACTTGTGCTTCACTGAGTCAGGCTGTGTTGTGCTTTTGAATTGTTATCCGCGCGTTGGTGCTATCGATAATTTGCACACCCCAGCTTGCAGGCCGCCGGCAGACCGCTGCCGTTCGTTCCGAGGCACGTCCGTCAGCGCACTGGCCGCACTGGTGTGCGCACGCTCAGCACGCAGCATCTGTCAAGTCACGCAGATGAGGGCATGAGAGGATGGGCTGGCATGGGGTGAGCTGGCCTGGCTGCCCATCGCCGGCGACTCTGCCGCCTCCAAGACAGCGCCGTCCAGGAGCTGCACCGCCGCGCTGCCCGCGTAGCGCGGCGGCTCGCGCGGCGCGCCGGCGTCGCCCGTGGCCGGCAGCGGCGCGGCGCCGACGCGCGCCGCCGCGCCGGGCGCCGCCGCGCCCGGCGTCAGATACGCGGCCAGCGCGGCGCGGGGGGCGCTCGCGGCGTACGCCTTGGCCGTCCTGCACATGGCAGAGTCGCGTGGGGGCCAGAGGGGGCCAGTGACCGCGGCGCACGCCTCGGCCGTCTGCACGCAGCGGATTCCCGGTGAGGCCCGGCGCATGCGACACGCGCCCTGGCCGTCGTCCTGCGAAGAGTGGCTTCTGGCAACGGCACAGCTCCGGCCATGCGCCACAGCCGGCGAGCTCAAGCACTCAATACGGTCCGACGCTGGCAATGGGCGGCGGCGCGGCTGGCAGCGGCGGCGGCAGCGCAAGGCGCAGGTACAGCCGACGCCGGGCGCGTGGACGGCACTGCGAGGGCCGGCACGATGACGCGCGCCTCGGCCGTCCTGCGTGACCGTGCCCGGGTGCTGCGGCGGCATGCAGGATTGACGGCATGCGGGGGGAGGGGCGGCCAGCGCGGGGGGCAGCGCGGCGGGGTACGAGTAGTGACGCGCGCACGTGAAGCGCAGCGGCAGGCACGCCAGCAGCGGCATGCCGACGCGGCCGCCGTGCTCGCTGGCCGGCAGGCCCGCGGCCGCCCAGGGCGCGTAGTCGCGCAGCGCAAACGCGCCGTACTTGACCACCGGCGTGCCCCACTCGTTCGGCCGCAGCCGCACCGCGCTCAGCAGCGCGTCCCCGTGCACCGGCCGCCGCGCCAGCCAGCTCGCGCGCGCGTTCAGCGCCGGCGGCGCGCCGGGGCCGCCGCCCGCAGGGCTGTCTGACCCTGTGCAGGGTTCCGCCGCCCCCGCGGCCCCAAGCGCGGTGTACATGGCGGGCGCGCGGATGTCGCGCAGCGCGGGCACGAGCAGCTCGGAGGTGTCAAAGCCCTGGCCACCGGCCAGGGCGTCCGGCTCGTCGGCGCCATGCGTCGTCCCCAGCATGGGCACGTCGACCGGCACCCGTGGCCCCGTCGCCGAAATGGCCTCGACCGCCGCGGCGCCGGCCGCGGCCTTGACCGCGGTCGCGCACGCCACCTGCGCCGCAACTCTCGCTAGGTGAAGGTAGGGTAGGGTCAGGGCAAATGGCCTCATGCAATGCATGGAATGGCACACCCTTGATGTCAACCAAGACTGAGAGCTCTCGCTGGGGATGCAGCATGTGGCGGAGCAGCCACGCCCCAAGCGCACAACCTGCGCCGGCACACACCCCGGCAGCCCGCCGCGCTGGCGGCTGAACCTAACAAAGCCCTGTTCACCTTGTCGGCGCGCGACTTGCGCTTCTTCTTGCCGCTGCCCGCGGCCGCGCCCTCCCGCTGCTCCGCCGAATCCCCTGCGCCGCAGCTCCGCGCCGCGCCGGCCGCGGCCGGCGCCCCCGCGCACGGCACGCCCGGAGCCGCGCCGGCGCTGGCGGCTGCGGCGGCCTGGCCCCGGTCGCCGCCGCGGCCGCCCGCGCGCATGGGGCCCAGGTGCCGCTCGCACAGCTCCTGCGCGCGCGGCCTCGCCCGTCCCTGGTGCGTGCCGGGGAGCGCGGCGCCGGAACCCGGGCGGTGCCGGAGCCCCAGGCGGTGCCGTGCCGGGCCGGCGCGAGCGCGGCGGCGCCCGCCAACGTCCGCGACATCAGGCGCGGGCGCCTGGTCGCAGCGCCAGCGGCGGCGCGGGCCGTGCCGTGCCCGCTGCACGCGGCCCGGCCCGCGCCGCCGCTGGCTTATGACCAGGCGTGCCGGGGCCGGGGCGCGCCCAGAGCTCGCGGTCGGCGTCGGGCGCCGCCTCCTCGCCGGGCGCCAGCACCACGCGCACCTCCCTGCCCACCTGCGCCCGGCCCGGCAGGCAGCGTGCAGTGCATTGCATTGGACCGTTCTGCCCTCCTGCGCGCAACCCGGCTGGCTGCATGCAGTGTCGCGCCCAAGGCACAGCACTAACTAGCACTTGCTGGTAACGGTGGTCACGGCCGCTCACACGGGCGTCCGCCTGTCCGCCATGCGGGTGGGCGCGCAGCAGCAGGCCTGCCGCTGCACGTCAACAGTCCTGAAAGGACAGCACCCGGCAACCATCGCACAGCCCGACACACTTGCGAGCGCCCTGGCGCACCCCTCTGTAGCATGCGCGGGCGAGGCTCGCACCTTGCCCCAGCAGACGAGGTCGGCGGGCGCGCAGCCGAGTGCGGCGGCCAGGCCCGCCCAGAAAGGGCCGCCGCCGCGCACCTGCGCCTCGCGCACGGGCGCCCTGCGCGGCCCGCCCGCGGCCTGGCCGCCCGCCTTGCAGGGCCCTGCCCCATGCGGGCAGGCGCAGCGCGACCCGGAGCCGCAAAACCATGCCACAATTGGCACAGCATCGTCCGCCTTGTGCGCGCGGCAGGACCGCAGGAGCACGGCCCCGGGGCGCACGCGGCGTCGGCTGGTAGCAGCATGGCGGCGAACGCGCGGCCGGCGCCCAGCGCCTCGCTCGCGCCCAGCGCGGCGACGCCAGATGGCGCGCCCGCGCCGCCGGCGAGCGGCTGATAGGGCGCGCGCCGGCGCATGGCCGGCCGGCCGTCCCAGGTCCCGACCTCCACATCGGCGTCTGCTCGCCAGCCAGGGCGCCCTCTCGGACCGGCAGGCAGACCGGGCAGGCAGTGGGCGCCGGCACCCTCCGGACCACATTCCTTATGGTGCACAGGACACCTGATGCGCTCTGTGAGGCCAAGCCGCCAAATTTGGAAGGCGCAGAAAGAGGCAGATCCCGCGGCACGCTGGGCGCCTCTGGGCCACGGCAGCCGCCCCGCGTCACGTGAGCACGACCACGCAGACAGGGGCCAGCAGGCGCAGCCCCGCGGACACTTGTCGTAGCGCGCGCGCGCACCGTGCGCCGGCGCGGCGGCCAGCGCCGCGCGCAGGCACTCGGCCGCGGCGAGCGGGTCCTCGGCCGCGGCCGGCCGGCACTCGCGCAGCCAGCCGCGCACGCCGCGCGCGGCTGCCAGCGGCGGCAGCGGCAGCCAGCCGCGCGCGTGCGCCTGCGCCAGCAGCACGTGCCCCTGCAGCTCCACGTCGCGGCGCAGGCCCTGCGCGCCAAACCAGACTCGCCATGTCGGGCGGGCCAGCAGCGCGGCGCCTTACGACCAAGCCGCCACGCAGCCCCTGCGCGTCAGAGCGGCCGTCGCTTGCGAGATGGCGGGAGTCCGGCAAAGTGTACATGGTGGGCAGGGAGGGAGCAGGCCCCGAGCGGCAGCAACGGCCAGCGGGGTTGGCAGCAGCCAGCCACGCTGCATGCGCCTGGCAGAGCAGCACGCGTCCGCACAGGCAGCTCTGTGCCTTTGTGCGCATCTGTCCGCTCTGTCCTGAGGCGCGTGCGCGCCGCAACATACGAGAGCGTCCCGCCAACGGAAGTGATCGCGGATGCAAAACAACGCACCGTCTGTGCTGGCAGCCGCGGTCTCTGATGGACAGTCAAGCACAGGTGGGCGCCATTGGGAGGGTGGTGACATGCAGAGCATGGCGCGCCTGGTCGCTGAGGCTCTTCCTTATAGTGTCCCACAGCTCGCCGCCCGGCTTCAGCTGCTGCACCACTGTGTGCGCCTGCCCCGCGCCCCAATGCCAAGCGTCAGAGCCGGGCGCCAGTGCGCCTCCTAAAACTTTGGCACACTCTTGTGCACCGTGCTCTGCACGGCTGTTCTCACGTGACAGGGACCCCCTGTGTTGCAGGCACATGCTCGCCGTGCGCAATTATGTAATCCAACATTCTAGCCCAACTCGACACAATACAGCCGTGGCCTCGCATGTGTGCCCATACAGGCGCGCCTGGACAGACACAGGCTGGCAGCGGCTTCCAATGCTGCTCATGGTCCAGGCAAGGCAGTCATGCACGTGAAGTATAGCGGCTGGAAGAGTCTCTTCCAGCCTGAAACAGCACGCCGATGCCTCGGCCTGCCGCCCAAGGGCCCGCACCTGGAGCCAAGTCCAGCCGTCCTGGCAGGCAGCCGCGTCTGCGAGTTTGCGGGTGGCCGCTGTCGCGGTCACAGTGTGCGCCTCGATGCCCCCGTGCGTCGTCTCCACGGCAGGCAGCGCCAGCGTGCACACCACGCCGCCCTCAGGCTGCAAGCTGGGAGCAAAGCTCAGCGCCGGCTTGGCTTGCCAGCGGTTGTAAAAGCCATTCAGTGCCTGCTTCATGCTGGGGGGCGCCGTCGCCGCCGCCATGATGCAGCGCAAGTGCCTATCACAACGAGGCGCGAAACACCTCAATGCGCAATGCCGCATGCGGGCCATTGCTCCCGATGCTCAATCAGGGCGTGGGAAACCCCTGCACAGTGTTTTCTTTTTGCAAAAGCACAGGTCTGAGCAGATCCACCGGTCCGACTGTGTCCCAGCGCGCCCCGACTTGCGCGCTGCAGGTCGCCGCCCATGCGCACACAGGGGCTCTTCACAGGCGCCTCCCACGCCTTGAAGTTGGGTCCGGTGCGCTATGAGTGTGGACTTTCTGCGCACGTTCTTCCCGTCAGCCAACGCGGCGCTAGAGCAGTATGCCCCGGCCGCGCTGGAGCGCGCGTTCCCGCAGTGGGTGCGGCAGCGGTGCCCGGGGCCCGCCTACGCGCTGGCGCTGCCGGGCGGCGTCCCGCTGCGGCACATCAGCCTGCTGCCGCTGCAGCTGGCCGGCGCGGCGGTCGGCGGCGCGGCGCTGACGCGCACGGCGGGCTTCTGGCGCTGGGGCTTTGCCGCGTTTGCGGCGATGAACCTGGCGAGCGTGTTTGCGCACGACTTTGGCGACACCGGCACGCGCGCCTGGCGGCTCGCGGCGACGGCGGACGTCGTCTGCACCGCCGTGGCCAACGCCTGCGTCGTGCTGGCCGCGCGGGCGCAGGCCGACGGCCGCAAGTGGGATGGGCGAGGCCCAGCGGGCGCGGCGGCCGCGGCGGCCATCGCGGCGGCGGCCGCGGTCGCGGGCTTTGCCTACGGGCACGTGCCGTTTGTGCACGAGGCGCTGTATGTGGGCACGGCGGGCGCGGCGGCGGCATACTGCCTGCCGGTCCTGGCGCGCGCCCGGCGCGACCGCCCCCGGTGCACGGGGCCGGCCCTGCTGCTTGACAGTGGCCCGATGTTTTACGGTGTCGGCCGTACCAGGCAGCGCTCGCTGCGTGACTCTTGACTGCAGTTTGACGTCCATCCCACCACGCTCCGGCCGCCCGCCACACAGGCTGTCCAGCCTGTGGGCGCCGCCGAGCGCGCAGCGTGGGCCGGCGCGCGCCTTGTCCGAACGAGGGCCCTGCGCTGCTCCCAGCGAAGGCCGCCGCGCGCGCAGGTGCTGCGGCGCTACGCGGCGAGCTCGCGGGCGCAGCGGCGGTGGCTGCTGGTGGCGTGCGCGGGAGCGGCGATGATGGCGGGCGCCGTGTGGGCGGACCGCGCGCTGTGCCTGCTGTTCGGCGACCACGTCAACATGGTGCACTTGCTGTTCCTCGGCTGCGACGTCGTCTTCTTCGCCTTCCTGCAGCTGTACGCGGTCCCGGCCGGGCCGGCACGGGCCGCGCAGAGCGCGAAGCAGGCTTGAGCGTGTCCTACTGTCCATGCGCTGCACGATGGTCGTGAGGTCTGTGCGTCGCGAGCTTGCGCCCGCTGTCAGCGCATCCTCCGCAGCGAGCAAGTTCCCGTAGCCCTCTTTGCATGCCTTTGCGCCAGGCCGCAGAGCGCCAGCGCACCCCCGCCGCAAAGGGCGCCTCGACCTGCTGCGTGTTTTACTCCACCTGCTTGCACACTAGCGGGCATACAACTGCCGTACGAGCGCAGTTGTGATACGAGCCTGCTGTAGCTCTGGCACGCTTGGGGCCAAGGCAATAGCAGGTAGCCCTGAAACTGGTGCAAAGCCTACCATGAGGCAGGCATCATGAGCCGCACGAGCAGCGCATGAAGAGTACATGTTACAACGCTTGCTGTCGCGCAGCGTGGGGCGGCGGAACATGCGCATGCAGCACGCGGCATGCCATGCTGTGGGGGCTCCTTCATGCAGCAACTCGGCAGAGATCCCAGAAATATCCTTGGATTTTAAAAGGACCTGCAGGACCCGCCCCAGCATGTAGCTGGACCAAGCGAAGCGTGAGTCACAGGAGCAAGACGATCACACTTGACAGCCCAATCCTGCTGTGCAGGCGCCACCACACACATGCCCACGTCCTATCTGCGGGCGCTGCCCATGTGACACTGCAGTCACGCCAAGAGGTTGGCTGTCTCAACCTGCGAGCTTCGTCTATAGCCAGCTCACTGCTACGAGTGTGGGAGCCAGCGGAGCAGCAACTCAGCAGAGCAGCGCCTCCTGGCAACAGCTCGGCCGGCCTTGTGCACCTGGAAACACGCAGTTGCTGAAGGCGCCTCGCACACAATGTGGCGAGCTGCGCAGCGACTGCAGCCCCTGCTGTGCCTGCGCACAGCTGTCGCGCAGTCCCGCTTCGCATGCAGCGCTGGCGGGGGGCCGTCGCCAGACATTGGCGCGCGCGTGGCAGCGAGCTTTGTGCAGAGCCCCACGGCCGCGGCGCACAGCATCGCCGACGCGCTGAAGCCCTCGGACCGCCTGCGGCTCGTCGCGGCGCTGACGCAGCAGGCGCGGCAGAGCGCAGACGCGCTGGAGGACTCATACGTGGACCGGCTGTTCAAGCTGGCCGACAAGCAACCTCCGAGTGGCTCGCTGGCGCGGCGCGCCCCCCGTCATCCCTGCTGTAAGTCTTGCCGGTGCACACGTGCCCCTGCTGGTGCTGCTTGTTCGAGCCGCACGCGAGCAGACAAGACAGCACGGGAGGTGGTCAGTCTAGAGAGCAGCCGTGCTTGGGCAGAGCCAGCCGGCAGGTCTCCTCACTCCAGGCAGAGGTATGCAGGGGGGAGCTCAAGGCGGCGCTGGAGCTCGACCGCCTGGTGTCCAGCGGCACGGGCGGCGCAGAGCAGGCGGGCAAGCCGAGCCTGCGGACGCTGGGCGCCGTCGCGCTCGCCGTGGGGCTGCCCTTCATCGGATTTGGCTTCTTCGACAACTTCATCATGGTGCGCCCTGGCAGCCTGTGCGTGCGCACTGCCATGCACCTGCGCAGCAATGGAGCCGCCCGAGTGCAGGGCCTGCATGGGCTTGCGTCACTGCTGCACGCGCTGCCGTCACATCTTTTGCAGGGCATTAGCCCTGCTTTCGTGACATCATCTGCCAGCCCGCCAGCCCTACTGGCAGGTCCGCCTGCCTGCGCATAGGCCGCTTGCCACAGCCGCCTTGCCAGCGTGACATGTCATTATCAAATTCCAGGTCTATGTGTCTGCACATTGTCTTTCAGCCGCGGAAAATGCGACTGCCTATGCAGGCCTTCAGCGGTCTAGCTTGCTTCCTTTACACGATGTGCACGCTATGGCGCAGATCCTTGCGGGCGAGGAGATCGAGAACCAGTTTGGCGCGCGGCTGGGCCTGTCCACGCTGGCGGCGGCCGGCCTGGGCAACCTGCTGTCGGACATCTGCGGCCTGGGCCTGGCCGACCAGATCGAGGCACGCATGCCGCTCGGCCCGTGTGCCCCGACTGGCCGGGCCTGGCAGCCCAGACTGAGATTTGCACGCTGTGCGGCCCACCCGTTCTGACTGGCCAGGGCGCGGGCTGTGACAGTCTGCGCTCACCAGCTGCTCAGCTCCAGGGCAGGGCGGCGCGGCCCTGCGGCGTGCAGTTGGCTTCTTCGATGCGCCCCGCCTCGCTGCTGAGGGGCGCGGGCCTGGGCGCGCGCAGGCGCAGGCCAGCAAGGTGATGCGGCCCACGCCGCTGTCGACGCTGCAGCAGCGCATGGTGCGCACACGAGGTGCGGCCGGCCACAGTTGCTGCACAGGAGGAATGGCGGGGGCATTCCCACCCTGACCTAGCCCTATCAGCCATCTGGGACATGTTTGACAGGGCGCGCCGCGTCGGCCTGGCTCTAGTAACGCGGCCGGCCATGCAGCCGCTGCCGTGCACAGGATGCCACAGTGACCTGTCAACTCCATGTCACATGTTGGTTTCAACCTACACCCGTCTACACCCAGCAGCCCAGCCTGTGCCGGGCTGCTGTCTCCTGCCGCCCTGCTGGTCTTTCCGCGACAGCGTTTTGCACGGACGTGCATGCCACTGGGCGGCATGGATCTTGTCAGCGCCATGAAACACGACATTGCGCTGGGCGGCATGGGCCCTTGACATGGCGCGCGCGACGGCGCAGTGGCCAAAGTGGGCGGCATGACGCTGGGCGTCACCATCGGCTGCCTGCTGGGCATGGTGCCCTGCCTCTGGCTAACGCCGCGCTCGCGCGAGCCGAGCTTGCGCGAGCCCAGCCCCGCCTAGCGCGACAGCATGCAGATTGCACAGTCCCAGACGTGACCGCCCTGCTCGGGGAGAATTGCCGCTAGGACAGAGGCGGGCCCAGGCTGCGCGCCGGTGTGCGCGGGCTGTGACACGCTGCTGTTTGTGGCGTGATGGCGCGTATGGGCTCCACTGGACTGGTCGTGAGCCCATGCCTTGCGGGGCGCGCCCGCTCATGCATAAATTGAGGCCCAACTGCTGCAGCCGCCGACACCCACAGGGTGGTACTGTTGCAACACAGTGGCTGGTGGAGCGAAGCAGGCTTTCCGCCTCACGCCTCGCCTCGTACACGAGACACAAACATGGGCCACTGACACAATCATGGGCCACCACCCAGTACTTGAAAAAGTCAGGTTCAGAACGCAACAGGCAAGCCAGCATGCGCCAGGTGGCGGCGTGCTCCGCCCATGCGGCGCCCGCCACACGGCAGCAACCCGCCGGCCGGCTGCCAGAGCGGCAATGTGACGTAGGGTAGGGGTAGGAGGGGGTCGGGCCGTCCTAACCCTACCCTACCCCGCGGCGCACTGCGCGTCCGCGAAGAAGTTGCGGAAGAAGCGGAGGCCCTCCGGGCCGTCATCACGGCAGAGCGTGCCGCGCGCCTCCGCCGCTGCCAGGTGCTCGCCGGCGACGGCCAGCGGCACGGCCAGCGCGGCGGCCACGTCGCTCGCGGTCAGCGGCGCGCCCAGGCCCGCGCCGCCCGTCAGCGCCGCCAGCCGCGCGCACACCTGTGCGCGCGCGCCGCAGCCTGTCGGAGCATGCCCTGGCCTCTGCCGGGTGTCAGCGGGGCATGCCCACACCTCCGTCGGGTCAACAAGACCATAAGTTATGATCTATAACACAGCACCACAGCTGCAAATTGAGCAACAGACACCTAAAGTCATCTGAGGACTCTGTATTTTGTGTGGCTGTGGCTGTCAGAGCCACCATCCACAGCATGACCTAAATATAATGTATTCAGGCTTGACAAACACGGTGGCACCAGCAGCTGCACGCAGACCTTGCAGCCCAAAACTTCCCATGACTCAACCAAACAAGGGCATCATTGAGCAGAGCGAAGTAGAACAGCAGCGCTGGAGGCGTGTCCAGGGCAGACTGGGCTCGCGCCTGCTCATCGCTGTGCGAGTCTGATTGCACCACCAGCACGCCCGAGTCAAAGCGCCGGAAGTGCAGCGGCGCGCCCACCCGCGGCAGCGCCTGCGTGCGCAGCTGCGGCTTACACAGTGCTCATACGCACAGGCCCGAGGTCAGCAGCCATGGAAGCGTACGCACTGCGCCCAATCGTGTTGGTGAGATGGCCAATGTTGCAGAAACAGATGGCCTTGCATGCATTCTGATCCAGATAGCCAACGGGGCATGAAGTGTGCCATTTGGTTGCTGACATGATGAGCCTAGCACGCAGGGCCTTCAAATACGTTTGACGGAAAGATAGCCTGCATGGCAGGCAGCCGGCCAGGCAGAGCCAGCCCGCATTTGTCGCATGCCGCGCGCCTGGACGGCAGCTAGCAGGTCGTCGGGCGAGACGAGCTCGGCGCCGCGCGCGCGGTTGAACAGGCAGTAGACGTCCGGCAGCGTCACCATGCCGCCCGCGCGCTCCACGCGCGGCGCCAAAAAGTCCGCGAGCTGCACGGCGCAGCGCCGCCCCCGTCGGCGCCCGCACCAGCACGCGCTTTTCAGTTCTGCAGCAGCGACCCGACGGACGGCACACGCCCGCTAGTCAAACGAGCTGCAAAAAATGTGTCCAATGCACAGGCAATTAGTCTGTGCGCCATCCCGGCTCGGGCTGCCTCGGGTCAAGACTTCACACAGACGCATGCTGACAACAGGGCCCTCAGCCCGCGCAGAGCGCGCCGCCCGCTCTGGAGTGAGAGCAAGCGCGTGCGCCAGCGCGTGTGCCCGCGCCGCATCCGGCGCCTGCGCGGGCGCGCCTGGCGCGACAGCTCCTGGTGGTAGAGCGAGCCGGCCGTCGCCTTGGTCACCGGCGACGCGATGCCCATGGCCGCCAGGTCGTCCTCCAGCTGCGCGTCCATGCGCGCCTCGTCGCCGCCGCCGGCGGGCGCCGCGCCCGCCGCCTGCGCGCTCCGGTCAGCGCCCGTGTTGCCGCCGCGGCGGCGCGGCCTGGCAGGCCAGGCTCATGCCGGCGCACGTGCGTTCCACAACGGAGCGTTACCTCGCTCCCAGCTAGCGCCTTATCACACTAGTAACGCGTGCACGCCAAAGTGGATGCACGCCGAAGTGCCGCCTAAGCCTTTGCTTGGGCATCAAGGACGCCAACTTAACACCTAAACCTAAGACAGCAGAACACGGTATCGCAACGACCGGTCCGCGCTTGGTGGGGCCGCGCCTGCGCCTGCGCGGCGAGCGCGGCGCGATAGCGCTCGGCCAGGGCCACCATCTCGGCCGCCTTGGTCATGAGCGCGCGCAGGTCCACAAACGCCTGCTCCAGCGTCCTGGCGCACGCACGGGCAAATCCTGTGAGCTGAGGGACCCTTTGTAGCCTAACCCTGAAGATCGCATGCCACTATGTATCTGCACGAGCCCGTGCGACTCTCGACTGCCGTCGCTGGCCCAGGCATACATCCACAGGCGCCACTCTTTTTACACACACCCCTGACAGCCTGCAGGCGCCACGCAGGGTGGCTGCGTCCACCACGGACTGCGAGAAATGGTCCGCACAAGAACCCTGATAAGCATTCCCAGGCGAGAGGCGCACTGCTCCTGCGCCGCGGCCTGCGCCTGCTCGCGCAGCAAAATGCCCGCGACGCCCGGCGTGAACGCCGCCGCCTGCGCAGGCGGCCCTGCCGGCGACTCGGCCGGCTGCCGCGCCTGCGGCACGTGCGCCGGCGGCAGTGCGTCGAGCGCGGGGTCGCCCTGCCGCGGCAGCAGCCACGCGATCGCCGCGTCCACGCCTGCGCGCGCGCGCAGGCGGCAGCCTGTGTGAGTCTCCTGCAACTGCCTCCGCTGCAATTGCCGGGGATCGCGGACTCCATCGTGCCTCACCCGTGCCGGAGCGGCGGGCCTGATCCAGCAACGCGCATCGTCCAGGGAACAACAGAGCACGCCGGTGCGGCACGGAACGCGCAGGGCTGCACTCGCATGCTGCGGACGCCTTGGAGAACGAGCTGCGCGGCCACAGGTGCCCCGCACAGAGCACTGCACGCGGTGGAGCGGGCCATGCCCCTTGCGGGACAGCGGCGGCCGGGCGGCACCTGAGCAGCCGGTGGCGGCGAGCGCGTGCTGCGACTGGGTTAGGATTAGGGTTAGGGCACCTGAGCAGCCGGTGGCGGCGAGCGCGTGCTGCGCGTGCGCGCGCGGGAAGCCCATGGCGCACATCTGCGCCAGCTGCAGCGCGTCCAGCTGCGGCGCCAGCCCCGCGCGCAGCGGCGAGTGCTCGTCAGCGGCCTGCGCGCAGGCGCCCGCGAGCTCAGGCGCCCGCCGCCGAAGGTTGGGCCCCCGCTGCTCAGGGCGCGGCCCGCCAAGCAAGCGCGCGCTGGCCAGCCAGGCTCTGCCGCACGCGCCCATGTCGCAGAGACGCGCGGCGGGCGCCGCTCACGGGGCAAGCTGGAGGCCAGGGCCAGACTGTGGAGCGAGCCGCCTGGCGCAGCGTGGGTTGGCGGCATGCCTGGGCAAATGAACCGAGCATGCGTGGAAGCATAGCCTGGCATGTACACATGCGCACGTCAGGGGCGATCGCTGAGCAGCAGGGACGGGCCTGCGGCGCGAGGCGGCCGCCGGCGGCCGCCGCAGGCGCAGCGGACGCCGCGGGCCGCGGGCCGAGCCAGGCGCGCTGTGTGAGCGCCAGCTGCAGCTCCTCCAGCAGCGCGTGCTGGCGCTGCGCGGCCAGCCGCACCTGCGCGCCCCCGGCAGGGTTAGGGGTAGGGTTAGGCACGGCAGACCGCGGCCCAGTGCGCGGCCAGCCGCACCTGCGCGCCCCCGGCCTCGTCGCCCAAATAGGCATGGCGGGCCGCGGCGCAGCGCGCGGCCCGCCGCGCCTGCGCGCCCCCGGCCGGGTCGCTACGGGCCCGGCGGGCCGCGGCGCAGCCCGCGGTGGACACCCTTGCACTGCCGCTGCTGGTCGGCTCGGCGCGGGTGCAGCAAGCGCTGCAGGTGCAGGCAGGGCGGCACTTGCGGCAGTGCACAGAGGCATGGTGCTGAGCACAGCATTTCGTGCACTGGGTGGCAGAAAGCGCGCGGCGCGGGAGACCAAGCTCGCCTCCGCAACACCTGCTCTGTTACAGGCCACTTGCCACTGACGTGCGCCTGCCACATGCTCCTATCAGCGGGGGAGACTGGCTTGCTCCGGCCACGGCCACCAGCAGTTCGAGTCGTGGCAGGCTCGCCTCGCATTGGCGCAGCTCGGGCGCGTCCGCGGCCGCGGGCCGGTCGGCGCCGTTCACGCACACGCACAGGCACAGCCGCGGCGCCGCGAAGATGTGCTTGGCGCGGATCCCGGCGCCGGCGACCGCGGACAGCGCCAGCGCGCACGACGCACCGGGCGCGGGCGCCGCATTTGCATCGAGCCAGCACAGCCGGTGCGTCGTGAGCAGCGCATTGCCGCCGGCGTGGCGCTCGGCGAGCGCGCCGGGCGGCCCGCCGGGCGCGTCCGGGAAGTGCAAGTCGACCTGCTCGACCAGCAGGCGCTCGAACTCGCCGGGGCCCAGCAGCGGGCGCCCGCTCGCGCTGAGCTCCAGGCAGTCCAGCAGCATGCCGGCCTGCGTTTAGCTTGTCGGCCAGGTGCCTGGGCGTAGCGCGACAGGCAAGCAAAATAGAGGTTGATGCTGACACCGCCAGTGTCAGATGATGGTGATCGCCAATCAGCGTTTCATAGTGTGCGCGATAGCAGGGTGCCACTAGTACAGCAGTGATGCATATGCACAGCGCGTGGTACGCTAGCCGGGCGCGATGTGCTAGCACTAGCAGTAAATGCACACCGGGCGACTGGGTGAGCTTTATTAGAAGGCCCATAAACCTGAGAACCTTCTCCCCTCTTAGTGGGCCCAATCAGAGTTTGATTGAACGCAGTGCGAGGAGCAGGAGCGCGCCGCACGACTCCAGCGCTGGCATGGTGCGCAAGGCTGTGGCGCTGGTGCGCGCCGCGCGCGCCGCCCGGCAGGCGTGTCGAGACCTAGACTGTGCAGGCCCGCCTCCGCACCTGGGCAGGTCCGCCGCCCCCTGGAACGCGTGCCAGAGTGCTCACTGCCTTCGTCGAGGGTGAGGCCTGGTCCTGACACCCCCGCCCGCGGCCTGCAGGGACGCCGTGCCCTGGCCGAGCCTGCTGTTTGGGGCGCCGCCGTGCAGCCGCCTGAGCACAGCAGCGCTGTGGAGCGCGGCGCCGGCGCCCGCCTGGCCGGCCGCGCAGGCGGCGGCGGCGCAGGCCTGCGCATGCGCGCGCGGCCGGCTCGCGGCATGGCATCAGCTGCGCGGCGAGCAGCTCAGGTCCTGGCTCAGGCATGTGGAGCAGGTGGAGCAGCGGCTGGTGGCGGTCGCGGGCTCGCTCAGCGTGCTGCCTGCCGGGCAGGTCCGCGCACCTTGCTGGCGCACTGCTGAGGACGCTGCCCGCTCTGTGTTTGCGCATCCCTCCGCACGCAGTCTGGCTGCGCCACCAGGCCAGCAATGTGCAGCACCTTGAGCACTGCTCACCCAGTGCTCCTGCTCGCCGCTTCGACCACCAGCGGCGAGCGCAATCTGTCTGCCGGCGTGCAGCGCGCGGTGACAGTGGGGGTGCCGCTGGCGGCTGCGGCGCTGTACGGGCGGCGAGCGCCCGCGCACTGCTTGGCCGCGGAGTCGAGCGGCCGTCTGCCGCCGGCGGACGTGCGCCTGCACGCGCACCAGGCGCTGTTCGGGCGCTTCTTCCGCGCCGCCGCCGAGGAGGTGCGGCTCCACGGCTGCAGCATTCAACTGTCTTTTAACATCAATGCAGTATGTGCAGCTCCTTGTGCCTGCTCGCCCCTGCTGCCTGCAGCACGCAAAGCTGAGAGCCTGCATGTGCCTCGTGCAAGCGCTTACCACTGCCAAGTGCGCAGTGCGCTCGTGGGCCCCAGTTGTCACACCGCCCGCCGACCTTGCTGTGCCCAGGTCTTCACGCTGCTGCGCGGGGTCTACCTGTACCTCCTGTTCCTGCCGGCGGTGGTCAGCGCGCCGGTGTGCATGGGCCTGGGCGTCGGCCGCGAGGCGTGGCTGCTGCTGATGCGCTGGACGCTGGAGCGCGCGGGGCCGGTGCGCCGGGCCAGCACGGCGCCGGCCGGCGAGTGGCTGGACGTGCGGTTGTGCTGGGTCGTTCCTGCGTGCAGGGCTGAAAGGCGCAGGACGCCAACCCCGCCAGGATGCTGTACCCGGTCCAAATCAACCTCCACCAAGCTCCTGTCCTGACGCTGCGTGGACCGCCTGCGGACGCGCCTGTGCGGTGCGCGCGCGAAGCGGGCGGCTCACAGGCGCGGCGCGGGCGCGCGCGCGCGCAGGCCTTCATAAAGTGGGGCCAGTGGGCCGCCACGCGCCCGGACCTTTTCCCGGGCGACCTGTGCGCCGAGCTGGCGCGGCTGCACACGGGCGCGCCGCGGCACGGCTTCGCCCACACGCGCG
>JAABUV010003328.1_pt1 | contig 20565 bp, 30 predicted proteins | sample 5559971 | NCBI WGS metagenome assembly JAABUV01 (sample SAMN10711881, study PRJNA513362) | rock metagenome | isolation source: Antarctica rocks | place: Antarctica: Victoria Land, Knobhead nord | collected 2015-12-19
TTGTCCTCCAGGTCCTCGCCCGCGGCCGCCGCCTCCGTCAGCGCCACCACCGCCGCGCGCACCTCCGCCGCGGCCGTCAGCCCCCCAGGCGCCCCCGCTTCGCCTCCGGCCTCCGCGCCGGCTGCGTGGTGTTCGCAGCCGTCCGCGGACGCCGGTACGCTGCCGGGCGGACCATTGAGACCAGAGACGGCAGCAGGCGAGGCCGGCGCGTCGCCCGCTGCGAGCAGCCGCACTTCGACGCGTCCGGCGGCCTCGTCGGCGGTGATGCGGAGCAATACGGGCGCGCGCGCGCCCGCGGCGGCCGCAGGGGGCCCCTCGGCCGCCGCATGCGCGCCGCCGCCCCCGCGCGCGTCCGCCTGCGGCGTGGCCGGTGCGAAGCCGCCCATGTAGAAGAAGGCTGGGCCGTACAGCACGTCCCACAGGCCTGCAGCCGGCGGCACGCTCAATGTTCCCCTGCAACCTCAGAAGCGCGACAGCACTCACTTTGAATACTTTGAGTCAGCACTGCCAAGCAGTCTGAGTGTGCCTACGCACCGGCAGCGTCATGGGAAAAGCAGCGGCAGCCGAGCTGGAAGAGCAGAGCGCCTGGTGCTCGCAAACGCAAGGCAATGTGCATTTGCGCGCTACCTAAGGAGTACTTGGACACGTCACGCCGCGCGTGAACACTACTCAGGAGCGCACCGCAGCCTGCCCCGCAACAGAAACCCCAGCGCGCGGGGCACGCCGGGCGCGCGCGCGCACCCGCCTGCCGCAGCGCCGGCAGCGCGCCGGGCTCCGCGCGCAGCAGCCGCCGCAGCAGCGCCAGCGCGCACAGCTGCGCCGGCCCCGCGCCCGCCGCGCCGGCGGGCCTGCCGCACACCGCCGCGAGCGCCGCCGCATGCGCCGCCGCGTCCGCGGCCGCGTGCGCGCCGGCCGGCGCCGGCGCGGGCGCGCGCGCGGGGCCCTGCAGGAATTTGGGCGCCTGCTTGGGCGGCCCGGCGGGGGCGGCCGCGGGCGCCGCTGCGAGCGGTCGGAAAGCGTCCAGGACGGCCGCAGCGACGTGGCGCGACAGCCTGGCGGGCACACAGCCCTGGTTAGAGTCTGTGCCGGTCAGAGACGCGCCGAGCAAGGTCATAGAGGCCCAGAGGAGAGCTCCGATGTCCTCTGCGCGTCGGGGTCGAGTACACGGTGTACGGATGCGCTGCAGGCCGCAGGCTGCTCAGCGAGGCGACAGGGCCCGCCACGCATGGAAGCCCCTGCAGCGCTCCACGCATCCCCGCAAACAGAGAGCCGACGACACCCCCATGTACTGTGTCTGCCGGGGACGGCGCATGCCGCGCGTGCTGAGCAGCCCCAGTGATGGGGCGAGCAGCTGCCTGGCTGCCCCGGCTCCTGGGCGCCCGGCCGCGCGCCTGTCGCGCTGCCCGAGCGACGCGCGACGCGCCGCGGCCGGCGGGCTGAGGTCCAGCCAGTCAGCGAGCACGCCAAAGAGCGCGGCGAGCTCCTGGCGCGCCTGCGCGGCCGGCCGCACGCGCAGCGGCGGCGGCCGCGCCGCGGCGCCGGCGGACGGCGGTGCGTCCAGCGCGTCCGCGCCTGCGGCGCGCGCGCGCGCGTCTGCCTCCCCGTGCGCGCGGGGGGGCGTGCACAGGGGCTCGGCGTGTCGGTCAGGCGGTGCGGTGCCATGGCGACGCTTGAGGAGAGTGCGGCTGTGCAAGCGCGCGGGGGCGCCGCGCCGGTGCGCCAGCAAGTCTACGGGCATGACCACGACAAGGGACGCGGGGCCTTGCCAGGACCGCTCATGGACGCCGGCCCGTCCCAGCGCTGCGCCGCGCCGTCACACGCGCCGCCCTCGCCGCCCGCAGCGCTCTCCCCGTCCCCGCACGCAGCGGCGGGCGCCACGCCGGCGCCGCCGCCGGCCACGCTGCGGCCGGCCGCCGGCGCGAACGCCAGCGCGGTCCACAGCAGCAGCTGCGTCACGCGCGCGAAGCCGCCCAGTTCAACAAAGTGCGCCAGCGCCGCCCGGCTCTGCTTCAGCGCGGCGCCCACCTGCCGCCCGGCCGCAGCCGGCGCTTGCCTGTGCTGCAGCCTGTTGCTCGGTGTGCAGAGAAAGATGACCAGCAGATGCAAAGCGATGCAAGCTGCACCATGGCCAGCTGCGTCTGCATACCCTGCCACTAGCAGGGCGTTGAGGCTTACTTCACTTGAATGCACTGCACGGCGTGTTCGGGCTCCGGCGGGGCCGCGCCAGCTGCAGGGTGGCCAGCTGCGCCTGCATGCCCTGCCAGAAGGGCATCTGGGTTTCTGCTTCTACTGCGCTGCACGGCGTGTTCGGGCTCCGGCGGGGCCGTGCCAGCTGCAGGGTGGCCAGCTGCGCCGGCATGCCCTGCCAGAAGGGCTTCTGGGTTTCTGCAGTCTACTGCGCTGCACGGCGTGTTCGGGCACCGGCGGGGCCGTGCCAGCTGCAGGGTGGCCAGCTGCGCCTGCAGCTCCTCAGCGGCCGTGCGCGCGGCGGCGGCCGGCGCGGGCGGCGCCGCCGGCGCGTCGCCCGCGCCGCGCAGCAGCGCCGGGCGCAGCCGGCTGTCCGCCGGCCAGCCCAGCCCTTCCACGAGCACCTGACGGCCCAGCGCCATGTCAGCGCCATGGCATGTCTTGCAGGGCACGTAGCCTTGCGGCTGCGCTCAGCGCTCGCTGACCTCACACCATGTCAGGTTTGCGTCCCCGGGGCGCAGCCCTGACCTGCTTCGCATCAAGCGCGCCAGCACACCAATTGCCAGCACACCTTGCGCCTGCGCTCTAGCCGCATTGCAGGGAGGCGGCTCTCAAAGCGCGCATGCGAGCACAGCTCACAGAAGCGCTGATGCCGCTGTCAGCATGCAGGCCTGCAGGCTGCGCTCTGAGCCGCAGCACAGGAAGAGCGCAGAGCGCGTCTGCAGCACAACCAGAAAAGCTTGTCGCCTGGTCGCCGCGGCATGCGGACCTGCAGGCCGCTGCGCCCGCCGCGCTCGCGCTCCAGCAGCGCCGCGGCCGTCGCGCCCGACACCGCCGCCAACGCGCCCAGGCAGCGCAGCACGGCCGCCTCCCCCGCCGGCTCCTGCGCGCGCGCGCGGGGCCAGCTCCTTGTTAGATTGCGCCCCTCAGGAGCGCCCAACGCCCGAAATGCGCAACGTCGCAAAGATGGCCAAGCACAGGCGTTGCCGTTGGTCGGAGGTACGCTGACTGTAGGATTGCCATGCAGCCAGTCGGGCGCATGCGCGGCGCACCACGGCAGCGCCGCGCGCGCGCAGGCGTGCCAGCAGCCGCGCCAGCTCCAGCAGCGCGGCGGGCACGCCCGCGGCCAGCAGCGGCCGCAGCGCGGCCTCCAGCGCGGCCGCCGCTGCCGGCGTGCCTTCCGACAGCCGCGCCACAAGGCACATGTCAGGTCGTGTCGACGTCGTGCGTCGCAAGGTCGCTTGGCCCGCTGGCTGGCGCTGCTTCAGGTTGGAGCCTTGTTGCAGGTTGCAGAAGAGTGGTATGAGCTCACTTGAGAGATGTGGGGAGGTTAGGCTGCTCCCCCTTGACATGCCTCCAAAGGAGGAGGGTCCCAGCTGAGCGCTCAGCGCCGCACCCGGCTCGCGCAGGCGCGGGCACCCGCCGGCGCACTCCGCGGCGTCGGGCGCGGGCGGCGGCCCCAACGCGCCGCGCGCCTCGCCGGCAACCCAGGCGTCGGCCGCGGCCACGGCGCGCGCGAGCAGGCGTTGCGCCAGCCAGAGCTGCGGCCCGAGCTCGGCGGCGTCGCCGCCCACGTCCACGACGGCCGCCAGCGTCGCCAGGCGCGAGCTGCCCGCCTGGCGCGAGGCGTGGCGTAGGTTTATTTTTGTTTTATTTTTTCACGGCCACGCGCGGCCGTTCACATGTTCCAGACGCGCCAGGCGCATGAGATCAGCGAGATCGGCAGGTAGGCTGCAGCATGTGGCACCGCCGCGCGGGCGCGCCTCTAGCACCATCACCGGCAGGCCTGCAGGCTGCAGGACGTGGCATTGCAAGCAGCAGGACCGGCAGGCTGCAGCATGCGGCGCCGCCGCGCGGGCGCGCCTTGAGCAGCCCGACCAGGGCCGGCAGCGCGTCGGCCTGCAGCAGCGCGCCGCGGTTGGCGCCGCTGCGCGCCGCGATGCGCAGCGCCTCCAGCGCGCCCAGGCCCAGGCCGGCCGCCAGCTCCGCCGCGCTGACGTGCTCGCGCCGCGCCACTGCGGCCGGCCCGGCCCGGTCAGCACCAACGAGCCCGCTCCCGCCAGCCGGCTCCCGTTCCCACCGAGCGCCCGCTCACGCAGCACCGATGAGCCCGCTGACGAGCCGGCTCCCGCAAGTCGGCCACATAGGGACAGTCTTTCTGCCTCCTGGGGCATGCGGCAATGCCGCACTGCCAGCGCTGCCACGAAAGCCTTTGTGTGCATGCGCTGTCCCCGCAAACAGGTCTCGTTCGCGCATGCAGCCGTGCGGGCACTGAGCCGTGCAGAACTCGCAACACCCACGGCCAGTGCGTGCGCTGCTGCGCGCTTGGCGGCAACCACCCGCGCCCCACAATCTTGCTAAGACTCTGCGCCTTCGACTCCATTGCCTGGGTGCGCTGCGCGTGCCATGCGGGCCAGTGCCCCAGCGCTGCTCACGCGCAGCTCCTTGCCTGTGTCGCCACGCCAGCAACGTCTGCTTTTTCCCTGCAATCTCCCGCGGCGCACCTTCGGCGAACTCGCTGCGCAGGTCGTGCAGCGCGGCCGCCAGCGCGGCCAGCAGGCGCTGCGGGTGGCCCGCTGCGCAGCCGACGCATGGCCCGGGCGGCCGCCGCGGCTGCGACCCCGATCCCGGCAGCGACCCCTGCTGCGAACCCTGCTGCGACCCCAGCGACCAGGCCGTGCCCGGCGACCCGCGCCCGCTGCCCGCGCCCGCGCCGCCGCTCAGCGGGCTGCCGCCGTCGGCGGCGGCCTCGCCGGCGGGGCCGGGGTGCGGCGGGCGCCGCGTGACCGCCGCCAGCGCGCGGTTGAACGCCGCGGCGCGCGGCGTCGCAGGCGTGCTCGGCGTCGTGCATGCGCCTGCCGCGGCGGACGGCGCGCTCGTGCGCAGCAGAGACGACGGGGTGGCACAGACATAGGGGACCCTCGAGAGGCTGGAGCCAGCGCAGCAAGCATGCGAGTGAGCTGAAGAGGCTTGCATGGGCACAGCAGGGAGACACGGGGGTGCGGAGAGGCGCGCGGAGGCAGCCAGGCCCCTCTCACTTCCTGTATCATCTTTGTCAGCTGACGCAAAACTCGGCAGCGACGGCATGGCACAGCACAACGGGCGGCATGCATCGAGCCACCGCCAACCATGTTGTGGGGTTCTGGGGTGCTGCCGCGACATGCTAGGCGCATGCAGCAGCAGCGGTGCATGGTGCAGGGGCACAGGGGGGGCCACATGCGTCCGCCAGGCTGACTGCCGGGAGGCGCGGCGTGCGGCCGGCGCCGCGGGGCGCGGCCCACCTGTGCTGGTCCGTGGGGACTCTGCCGGCGACCACGCCTCGTACACCTCCACGAAGCGCGCGAAGAGTACGCGCTGTGCTGCGTGGGCGGCCTGCGCAGGGCGGCCGGCTCGGCTCCCGCAGCCGGGTGCCGACGCGGCGGGGCGACGCGCGCACTGCGGCCAGCTGGCGGCAGGCTGACAGCAGAGGCTGCGGAGCTTGACATGATTGGGCTTCGATAGGCTGGACGCACGTGCAGCAGGGCAATAACAGCGCAGTGCGGCAGTGCACTGGCAGCAGAGCAGCAAGCACGGCGATCTTGGGCGCTCCGCATCAACAGACCACACCGTCACTGTTCTCCAGGACCGACAAGCTCACCTTGGCATCAGGCCGCTGCTCCTCAAGCTGCGCCAGCAAGCACGCCAGCTCCAGCTCCTCGGCATTTCCCTCGCTGCGCGCGGCAGGCCATGTCGGTCAAGACGACCAGACCAGCCCGCACGGTGATGTGGGTGTCACGCAGGTCCTCCACACAGTCACAAAACTATGGTGCCGCCCTCCTTGACGGCCCCAAGTGATCAACACATGGAAAGCTGGTAAGCTGCACAAGTGAGCAAAAAGCAGTTGGTGCACTGCAGCAGAGCAGACGATTACAGTGAGTTGCAGGAAAAGGCGCACTCAAAATTGATGTCTGCAAAACGCGGCACGGGTGGAGGCCCGCGCTGGGCGTCAACCCCGCTGCCCCGTCTAAACAAGTTCTCAACAATGCCCAAAAGGGACATGACAGCAGTTCTTAATCTGCGTCCATCAAAGTAGCAGCGCTGACTGTGCAGTACATTGAAGGGGAGGGCAAAGAGGGATGCAGGCCCTTGGCCCTACTTGGCCAAGGGGAGGGTGCATATTGCTTTCAAGCTGGACAGCTCAGGCCTGAAGAAAGCACATCTTGCCGTCTTCTTGTTTGAACAGGTCTTGCATCGATGCGGTGAGCTGCGCTACGCCTGGGGCACCTTGTGCAGGAATAGTCTGAGGAGCGCGCTAGCTAGGACAGCCAGGTGAGCGCAAAGGCCTCACTGTTTGTCAGCAGAGCTGCTGAAGTGGACCTTGTCTCTGATAATCTTACTGACAAACAGCGTGCACCTTCTGAGCGCTGTCCAAGGTCACTCGATTTGCAAAAATTTAAGTATTAAAGCTGATACCCCCGCAGATGGGTGCTCCTGGAGCAGCTATGAGGAGCAGCCCCTGGGCGCTCGTGGTGCTTCTGAGCGTCGCCTGCTCCCTGGTGGCGGGGCAGCCGTTCCCGAACCTGAATGCCAATGTGAAGCTGACGACCGATGTCACAGCGCTGGCTCAGGACGGCCAGTACATCACGGTGAAGCAACCCCCTGGAGCACGCCATGCTCAGCCAAGCAACGCTCTTGCGAGCACTCTCCTGAATATGCCCTGAACTGCAGCATTTGACATACACTGCACTGGGGCTGATGCAGGCCCTTGTGCACGCTGCGCACCCTGCCTGCTGGCTGATGGGTCCGATGCGGGCGCACTAGGTGTCCTGGACCGGGGCGACTCCCGCGGTCAGCGACGTGATTGCGCTGTATGTGCTGGACAACGTGACCACGCCCGCGCCGACGGTGGACACGCTGTCGCCGCTGCGCTTCACGTGGGCCAAGAACGCGGTGGGCGCCAACGCCAACGGCGCAGGCAACGTCACGTGCGCCCCCGCCACAGCCGGCAGGCAGCCGCCGCGTCCAGCAGGTGCATAACAAGCGTCGCTGCGCCTCGTGCCTGCTTTGCCTCAACGCTCTAGTGGTATGCTTAGCGCCCTGTTTGGTGACTGTGTGGGCTTGCGACTCGCCGCATAATCAATTCTGAGTCACATCCCCGCCCCTTCAGTGCATGGAGCGGCAAGCCCTCGACCTGCGCCCTACCGCGGCAGGTTCTTTGTCCTCAACCAGCGCTTTGACATCGCATTCTACTACTTCTACAACATCAAGACCACAAACGGGTCGGTGCCAGCATACACGTCCGCGGGCGTCGTCGCGCAGACGGTCGTCCGCAACCCCATCGCCAACCAGCCAACGCAGGGCCACCTCACCTTCAGCGGCGTGCCCGGGTGCGCAGGCACCTCAGCGCATGGCTACAGATGGACTTGCTTTTATATGAATGGTTTGTACTGTGCTGAATTCAGCGTGTGTCGCGGCCTGTCCATTTGCGCGCCAAACGGTGCCACTGGCGACATGCATTGTGGAGGCTCATGCGCGGCCCCTGACATGAAGACAGCGACCCGCATGTCGTACTACGCGCTCCATGATGCCAGTGCTTGGCAGATGCATGTGACTATATATCTCTGCAGACACCCGCAGCAGCCCAGCACAGCATGCTGCCACCGCCGCCCTCCGATGCAAGCAGCTGACGGCCTCAACCGGGGGCCGCGCGGCGCTGCAGGGAGGTCGTGTTCCAGTGGACGTCCGGCCCCGCGACGCAGGTCACGCCGACGGTGCGGCTCGGCGCGTCGGCGACGGCGCTGACCCAGACCTACACGAGTGCCTCCGCCGGCGTCAAGACCAGCATCCAGACGTACACCCGCGCCGACATGCTGGGGCCCCGCGCCAACACGTACGGCTACTTCTTCCCGGGCGCGCAGCCTGGGGGGCCTAGAGGCGCACTGTCCACAGAGCAGTGGCAGGACATGCATATTCCGAACGCGCCGGCCGTTAGCGCAGACCGTGAGTGCATGCAGACGTGAGTGCATGCAGCGCGGACCGTGTGTGCATGCAGTGCGCAGACCGTGAGTGCCTGCAGAGTGCGTCGTTGCTTGCAGCATGCAGCAGCTGAGTGACCTGCGTTGCGCGGGTTGCTACTAGCTGACATGACATGGCATGCACGACTAAGCAGCTCCTATTCAGCGACACGACGACCTGCATGCGCTTGCAGGGGAGTTCTTCGCGGTCACCGTCCCCAACCTGACGCCCTCGACCACGTACTTCTACCAGTGCGCCAATCGCGCTGTTGCCCAGCCAACCCTGTTACCTGCATTTCTTCTTTGTGAGGCTTGCATCCACATTCATGACTGGCCACAGCTGCACAAGGATCTCAGCCCATATTGAAACACGACTGTGCTTTCCGTGCCTGCAGTGCCCGCTTGCATCGCGCCGGTGTAGTGCAAGCGCTTGGCCAATGCATGGATACATGACGCATGAGTGCACAACAGGGCAGATGCCTTTGGGTTTCTCATGGCCACATGATGTAGGTCTAGGCAGAAAATGCAATACATGGGACGTGCAGGTTCGGCGACCCTGCGACTGGCTTCAGCGCGGTGAGCAGCTTCACGACGCCGCCGGCGATCGGAGCTGCGTCCACGCTGCGCTTCATCGCATGGGCGGACTCGGGGCAGGCGCTCAATGGCGCGCTCAGCCTCGGGCACTTGCGCAATACGCTTTGTACTTGATACGAGGGTCATAGAGGCAGGACGGCTTTGGAGCATGCGTGCAAGCTAGCGCACCGGCAGAGCGGTGCACTTTTCTGGCTGAAATGCCGCATGCATGCTGTGATGTCAGCTGCTCTGTGGGCTTGTGCCTCTCTGTGCTGATGCAGGGGCATGGTGCGGCATGCATGGACCAAGGGCCAGCAAGTTGTACAGTGCTTGTGCTGTTCCATGCACATCTGCATGGCGCACATGGGTCGTGTCTTGAAGAGGCTGTGTCGCTGCGCAGATGACACGCTCGAGTACGACTACTTTGATGATTATGACAAGGTCGACACGGAGCCGGCTGGCACCGGAACAGAAATCTTCTATGCGGCCGTGGATGTGCTCACGATCCAGCAGGTGCTTGTTGGCCCTTTGCACCTTCCTGTGCACGCACAACCTCTCTTTCGTGTGCGTAATGCGTCTGCATGTCGCGGCCGTATCCGGTCGCAATTGTAGTAGAGGAGGTCCTGCATTGGTGCTATACAAACGGCAAGGGTGCATTTGTGTACGGTAGCCACATGTATGTCTTTCAGAGACATATCTGGCACATTGTATTCTGCGTTTGCTGTGCAGGCATTACCTGCCCAACAGCTGATGTGGTGCCCGCTTCAGCTGCCACTAAACCCTGTGCTGTGTTACAGGCGTCGCAGTATGGCTCGGTGCCCCTGATCCCGCGCCTGGTGAGCGCCCTGGCTGAAGAGATTCCTCAGCTGCAACAATGCCATGTTGCATGCACTGGTTGAGATCAGGACATCGTGATCTTAGGGGTGTGCGCAGGCCAAACCTTTTGTTTTGCTCTGATAAGCGAGCATTTTTTTTCCCCAGATAACTTGATTTTTGAAGAATACAAAGGGGGTTTGGCCTGCGCACACCCCTGGTGAACAAGGGTATGTGCGCATTAGCCATTGCTGCGCGCTCAGGTGAATGAGATTGCAACCTTCCAGCCGACTATCTCATTCCATGAGGGCGACATCAGCTATGCACGGCAGGCCCCATCTCGTGATAAGCTGTGTGTTGCCTGCGAGGTTGTACGACATGCACCTATGTGTGCGGCTGCGCAAGTTTGAAGCTCACAAGGGGAATACTGGCCAAGGAAACACTGCATGCCGCACAGAGCAAGTCAAATGTCGTGATGTGGTGATGCCGTTATGATGTCCCTGCAGGGGTTCGGTGCAGCAGTGGGACGCGTTCTTCAACCAATACCTCCCCGTCTTCACGCGCATTCCGGTCATGATGCTGCCAGGGTGAGCTGCACAGCAGCCTTAGGTCCACATGCGCCTTCTTTGCTTGAAACCATCAATGTACCTTGCATGTCTCGCACACCACCAGCTGTTGGCTGCGCACTCCGTGTATACATTTGCGCTGCATCACCATACTGGAGAGCACAACGTGCTCAGGTTTCTGTCCGGACACGCAGGAACCATGAGCGTGACTGGCCCGCGTCTGGAGACCGCTACTGGCCGTACTCGCAGACGACTGTTGACAGCGGTGTGCACCACGCTCTGCTTGCCTCAGCTTCGCTCAACATGGACTCAACATGGACAGCATGTACGCTTCACCTTGACATACCTGATGTAGTTTCCATGCGCTGAAGGTGGCGAGGGCGGCATTGCCTACCAGCGCCGGATGAACATGCCCGTGACGCCTGCGCCCTCTCTCACCCCTCCTGGCCAGGCAGGCCCAAGTTTCCGCCCCTGCCGCCCAGTTCTTTCAGCGCTGTCCTGTGCTACCCTGCGACTCACACACCGACAGACTGAATAAGCTCTGCAGCCCAGCCAGCACTTGCACAGCTGCATGCGTGCAGACATTAGGCGGCGCCCTTTGGGATTTCCTGCTTCTGCACTGACTAGCGCTGCCGCATGCATGCTGGCAAAGATGTCCATGGCATTGCATGCTGACCAGTGCCTGCTGGGGTACAGAAGCCGGGTGTCCAGGGCCAGTACTACAGCTTCAACGAGGGGCCGGTGCGCAGGCCTCACTATCACCATATATCTGTGTCTGCCCTTCATGTCAACCTCATCATTGTGTCCTCGTCGTGGGTCTAATGTACCTACTGTACCCCTTGTATTTAAAAACATGCAATGCATGTGGGAGATGATGTCCAATAAGCACTTCGCTGTGTTGATCTCACTGGCTAGATTGGGTGCTGTGGTAATTAGCAGAGCAGCCCCGTGGCATATGCCGGTCAATCCTTTTCGCTGAAGTCCGCTCACAACATGCACAGGTCCACTTCCTGCAGATCAGCACGGAGGAGGACTTCAGCCCGGGGTCCGCGCAGTGGATGTGAGCTCCCCACAGCGCCGCAGCTGAAGCTGTTTCCATTGCTCGTTGCGCAAGCGCCGCACAGCACTTGTATTCATATGGTTGTGTCCATATGTGTGTGGCTAAGGCAGCGCGTGCTGTTGCAGCTTCATCGTCAACGACCTGCAGACCGTCAACCGGACAATCACGTAAGGGCCCCTCCCGCTTTGAACGCAAGAGCTCTGTGTGCATTTGCTTTCCTTGCCTCTGCCTTCCAATGAGACATGCAGAATGTGGTCTCACCATGCGTCTGGCTCTGTGCAGGCCGTGGGTCATCGTCGGCATGCACAGGTGACCTCATGTTGACGCTGCCTGCTTCCCGCACCCTGCCTGGGCCCTCCCAAGTCCCACAGCAGGTAGCAGACCTGTCCAGAAAGAGACGTGCCCAGAGCCTGGAGTGGGAAGGGGGTCCTGATACCTTAACATGCTGTCAGACCCTGTTGCATGTTAGAGCAAACCTGCTTGCCTTCTCCCTGGTAAATATCAATCTCATCTAATGTGCATTACTCATGCATACTGGTCTGCCGGCCGCGCAGGCCGATCTACACCAGCTCGCTGAACGGCGTCACATACACGTCCGACCAGGGCGTCGCGACGGACCTCCGCCAGGCGCTGGAGCAGATCTTCTTCATTTACCAGGCGCGTCGGCTTCTGCCCCAGTTGCGTGCGGTTTATTAGCAGGGCCTGAGCATAGACCAGAATCTGATGGTGTGGCAGGAATGCATGCTAAAGTGCATGCGCCGCATGCTGACTGCAAAGCGACTGTCGTGCAGGTGGACATGACCTGGTCGGGCCACGTCCACGTGTTCGGTGCGCCCTGCTTGCGTGTCCACCCTACTCGTCCCTCACACCACCAACTCTGCAAAACACATTGAGTTCGGCTTTAATATGACAGAGCCCTGCCTTGCCACTATGTCTGCAACCAGCACCATGCCAGCCCTAGCAGAATACGCTGCAAAGCTCACCGGGCAGCCTGCGCTCGCAGAGCGCACGTGCCCGGTGTACCAGAAGACCTGCCTGGGCTACGCTGCCGATGGCACAGCCAACGGCCCGGTACGGCCCTGGCTCATCCGTTGCATGACATTCTCATGTCACTACTCTGCCGTGTGACCGACATGCATGCCCCTGCAGCTGCGAGTGAGGTCTGTAAACAAGCCAGATTTTGCGGGGCATGGCCGTCACGCGCCTCACGGCTTGCGTTGCAGGTCCACACATGCTTCGGCAATGGCGGCTACGCGCTGAGCTGGTTCGTGCGTCCGTTTGTGTCCAACGTGCGCCCAGGCTCCCAACCAGCAGTCCATCTATTTGTATGCAATTTTGCTGCTGTGTGTGGACATGGTCTCGACATGTTCCGGTGTGCACTGGCATCCAAAACAAGGCGTCCACCAGCAGTGCCGCAGCTCCCTGCCCCCCCGCACTGTTTGCACGTCCTGCCGATGATGTGCCAATGTTGAAACACACATCCTGGCACGCGAAGAGCACGCCCAATCGCTGCGCACGCAGTACACGGAGAGCCTCATCGTGGAGCACGGGTATGTGCGGGGCGTGATCAACGCGACGATGTTCCACCTGCAGGCGCGCCTGAATATGTCCTGAGTATGTGTAAACTACCCCACCGGTGCCTAGCAGTCCGCGCGATTGGTCTTCACACCCCTGCTGGCAGATGCGCGGCTGAGCCAGACAGCGCAGCCTGGCCGTGGGGGTCTCTGCCCCCGCTCGGCATCGTCTGGAGCAGGACCATCTGCGAGCTGAGACCTAGGCTGACTGTGTAGCATGGCACGCAGGCGTACAGCAGCGAGACCGGGCGCCTGCTGGACGACTTCACGCTCACCAAGCCCGTGCGGGGCCTGCTGCTGCCTGCATGCGCAATCGCATCAAGTAGTGCCTCACTGCCAATCGCACCTTTATGAACCCTGCAGTACACGTCATTTGAATTCGCTGGGCATTCGCTTCTTACATGCACAGAGCTCTTGTGTGGCCTCATGGTGCGGCGCAGGTCGGCTGGCAGCCCAGCAGCGCAAACCGCACCTCCTTCCTGCAGCGCTTCAAGTCCACGTACGTCGCGCCGTACTATGAGGTGCGCCGACTGGCCGGCGCCGTCGAGTCTTGCGACTATCCAGCCCCTGTCATGTGCTTCTCCCTCATGCCATTCATCACCGTCCTATGCATACTGCTCGCTGCACACACCTTGTCTGGCTTGAGCCCATGGTTTACTGATGCCTGCCCTTCTGCTTCCCTTATGCTTCACAATGCTGCGCAAAGCTGTGCTGCAACGCCTCATGCGAGCCGGACCGCAGACGCGAACAGTTATTCCCTCCGCATGTTCCCTTCCATGACTCCACGCCAAGCAGGGCCTGACCATCGTGTGCAATCCCTTGACAGGACCCGGGCCTGTCCATCACGGACCTGGGCGCAACGCTGCTCACGCCGGTCGCCGGCTACATCTCCACGCAGCCGGCGCTGATTGCGCAGCTGTCCCAGGCCGTGCTGGTCGCCAACAACAGCGCAGGCATGCCCTGCGCCTGCCGGCCCAATCAAAGTGGGGGCTTTGGTGTCCGGATGTTCTGGGCAAAGCAACGCGCTGCCTGTCAGCAGCGCTGCAGGCTGGCGCGCGCCATGCTGGGACCCTACTTACGAGATATGCCCAGGCTGCAAAAGCATGCATCTCAATGTCTGTCACTTGGTGAACAGCTTTGAGCATGCGCCATGCAAGCGTGTCGATGCGTTGTTGTGGGAGGCAAGCGCCCGCTGCCAGCACACGTGCAGGAGGGCAGGATGCTATACCAGTGAGTAATCCCGTGTGAGTGGCTCATGGCTGCCATACCCTGTTTGGAAAGGCATGCCATGCTGCAACAGAGCTGCAGGGCTTGAGCCAGTTTAGTGATGCTGCACTCCTCAGCAACATTCAATAAGTCGTGTTTGAGGCAGCAAACCAGAAACAAGGCAGTGGGCGGGCGCTGAGCTGGCTCTTGGGCGCCCCTAGCCAGACTGCAACCCCACGACACGCGGCGCTGACCTGGGCCTGTGACGGCGCGCAGTGGACAACGTGGTGACCCTGCACCAGGTCTTCGACGTCTTCTTCGCGGTCGCGCGCAACGCGACAATCTTGAACGCGATCTCGCCCAACGCGACCCAGGGCCAGTTCTACCTTGACACGGCGCGCCGCCCGCCTGCCAATGTGCTGTTAAGGTTTTACGAGGCAGGGCTCTGCCATAGGCCCAGGCATTGTTGCGATGAGCAGATGCCCAAAACAGCCACACTCCCATTTTGCAGTGGCCATACTCAGCACGCCAGGCACTTGCCAGCCCACCCAAGCAGGCATACATCGGTGCGCTGACCCAAAAGAGGCCCGCATACCTACATAACCGCCGGATGTCTGAAGGCCTGGACGCATGTGTAAAATGCTACACGCCTGTTTGTGCCTCCACACCTGCATGCTACTGGCCCGATCTGCGCTCACAGGCTGCAGGTCACCCGCCCGTGCGCCTCATGCTCAGTCATGCACACCAGTACTGCACGGCTGCCGAGGATGTGCGGTGCTACGTCGCAGGTCATCGGGCCGCTGTTCCAGCTGCTGGACACCAACGCGGCCGCCTCGGCCTCCGTGCCGGGCTTCGACGCCGGCGTCTTCAAGTCGCTGACCGTCCCCAACCCGCCTGTGCGCGCCCCGCCCTCCGCCACTCGCTCTGCATTTCTGATCTCATCTCATCCCCGTGTGCAAGTTGTGGGCCTAGTGGGCGGACAACAGCACCTTCAAGGCAGCATGCTGGCTCGCACGACAGCTACCAGTCCAACAGTACTGCACGCTATTCGTGCTTGGTGCCCACGAGGCCTGCTCTGCAGCATTCCTGTCCTGCAACCCCTCGTCTAGCGCATATCTTACCACTTGCCTCCAAGCAAGAACTTGCCTCTAAGCAAGAAACAAGAGCAGAGTGCCTGTGATGATGAGTCTGAATGCGGCTTGCGCTCAGCCGCGAGCGCCTGCTAAAGTGCATGCCCTCATGTGAAGGACTAATAAAGCACTGTGCACTCAGCCAGGTGATGCGGCCGGGACCCAGAGCATTGCCAGCCCCTCTGCCTGCGTCGTCCAGGCAAGCAGAGCTGGACTTCGTTGTATGCATTGCAGACTAAGCCGTTCTGTGCGCGTGCAACAGGTCCCGCCGCCGACAGGGACGCCCAGCACGACGCCCAGCACGGCGCCCAGCGCGACGCCCAGCGCTGCGCCGACGACTGCGCCCACTGGCTCGCCGACGTCGACGCCCCTGCCCCCGACCGGCTTCCCGTCGCAGACGCCCAGCGTCTCGCCGAGCGCGTCGCCGAGCACGACGCCCAGCGGCTCGCCGAGCACGACGCCGAGCGCGGCACCGAGCACGACGCCCAGCGCGGCGCCGAGCACGACGCCCAGCGCGGCGCCGAGCACGACGCCCAGCGCGGCGCCGAGCACGACGCCCACCCCGACGCGGACGCCCAGCGCATCCCCGAGCACGTCTCCGAGCGCGGCGCCGACCACGTCGCCCAGCCCGTCGGCGACGCCTGCCCCGACCACGCTGCCCCAGGGCGCTGGCGCCATCAAGCTGGGCGAGCTGCTGCGGCTGCTGCACCTCACCCCTAAGAACTAGGTTGCGCACCCAAGGTCCCACATGGGACGGGCAGGTGCTGAGAGCTAGCTACAAACCTGAGCCATGGAAGAAAGGCTCATGCGTAGGCCAGTGCAGGTTGTTTGCTGCGGGGGAGCCCGCTCGGCGCCATTGCGCTGCTCAGGGTGGTCCCGCTGCTGCTGGTGTGTCGCTCCCACTAACTTGCAAGCTTGTCTCTAGCCCCAGCTTAATTCAAGCAGACCGCCGCTATTTGATCCCGACGCGCCAGCTCTGACTGACATGGCCCTGACTGCGGCCTGCTTCCCACGGCACTTGCCGTGATGCGGGCCTGGTCTCCCTTCGCGCTTGTTGAGTTCTTGAATCGGTCCTGCAGAAGAGTAGCTGTCTAGCAACGTACTTGCATCCCTGTGCGTGCGTGCAGATGTGACCGCAGAGCAGCACCATGCTCTGGATGTATGCAAATTTTGACTTGCTTGGCGCCTGGTATTAGCGGGCCACGAATACTGAATTTGATGCATGTGCCCTGTGATGCCTGGTGCTGACGAGAGGGTTGCATTGCTAATTTCATGCACGCGATAGCTATTACATGCGCAGGTTGATGCTGAAGTGGTGGGTGCAGGAGGCATTATAGTAGATCTACCCCGCAGCTATCAGATGTTTGGGACCAACCATGGCAGGTCTGCATGTTGGGATTTGTGCGCGGCGGAGGCGTCATGCAGCGCATGTCTGGGTGCTAGCATGTTCCATGGTGGTTCCTTGGTGCTGGGCGGTCAGTTTCGCTGCAATCAAGCAATGAAGGGGCTGTAATATGAACGACAAGCGCCTGGCACGCGCATGTGATGGCTGATCTCCGCTGCCGGGCTCAGTCGAGCAGTGTGCCGCGGCGGCGGAAAGCAACTGCTCAAATGCTAAGCGAAGGCGTGCTTGACAGATGTCAGTGCCACCCTGCAGCCTCACCTCAATACTACTCCCAGTCAGCTGCTGTGGTTGCACAGCTTCGCTTGCGGAGTCAGGTATCTCAGGAGCGTGGACAGACAATCGGGCCTCGATAGGCGCACAAGCACGAGCGGCCTGGCGCGCGAGCACGGGCCGCCTAGCTAACCGCATATATGTAGCTTCAGCGTTGGGTCTTTTGCAATGCTCTACCGAAAAAAAGCGCATGTTGCAAAACGGAGTTCCACAGTAACCAGGGTAGGGTCCCAGCTCTCAGCGCCTAGGACCCTCCGCCAGCAAGGCTTGGAATTCACTCCTCCAAAGAACGAAAGCCACCAGCTTTGAGGCCTGATGGCCCTGTCGCAGCTGCCTTGAGACGTGGCACGCGTGCGAGGTCCGCAAGCAACGCCTCACGTCATCAGCAAACGCTGAGCGCATCAGCAGGAACAGGTGAGCGGCGCCGTAGCTCTCTATGCCACGTTTTCTCTAGCGAACGGGCGTTTGCTGACCATAGGTGCGCTCGCAGGCTGCCACGTCCAAGGCTGCGCCGCGCGCAGCTGTCGTGGAGGGGCCTGCGCCGCAGCCCGCACCACCACCCGCACGCGTCGCCGGTGCCATGGATCCCGTGTCAGAGCTGGTGAGTCTCAACAAGGCGATCTTCGCCAACCACAACATACCAGTGACGCGAGACCAAGTCATGGTCATGCTTGGCTGCACAGAGGACAGGCTGCGCGCGCGCACGGCGCGCATGCTGGACGACAAGGGCCTGTCGTGGAAGGACTATGGGGAGACGTGGGCATGGGGCCACATCTTCCCCGAATCAGAGTTCAACTTGCACGATGCGCAGGCGGCATGCTTGTGCATGTCCCACATGAATGTCATGCCTCTGTCTCTGAAGGACAAGGAGACGAAGTCTGATGATCATGGCATCAGCCCTGCGGCCGCGCACTCCACCATCCCTGGGGATGATGTGTCTGCAAAGGACCTGGCCATGATGGGCCTCCTTGTTTCATCAGGTATGATGTTCACAAGCGGCGTGGCAGCTGACTGACCTGCAGGCGTTGCGCGCATCACAGCCTGCAGCCTGCTGCCAGAAACACGTCTTTGCAGCTGTGCACTTGCCGTGCACTTGTCTGACTGTTGCTGTTGGTGGCTGAAGGTTGCATTGCCAATGCATGTGTTGTGAAAGTGCGGAGTGTGTGGTGTGACGAATCTACGATACAATACTTTGCACTTGCGTGCGCTGATATGATGCCTGTTGACGCGAGTGCTCGCATGTGAGACCGGCTATCCTGAAGTGCTTGCCTGCATGCCTTGCCTGCAACTCCGCCTATCGTGTTATACACCGGACTGGCATGCGTGCACCCTCACCGCCTTCATCTCACTGCCAGTTACAGGGCCTGTCATTGACCCACCTTGATACCCCGCCGCAGCCCCCAGCTGGCTGACGCAAGGCCGACCACGCCTGTGTGCGCCCAAGGGCGCGCGCGCTCGGAGCCTTCCCTTCTGCGCTCGCACTCACAAGCCCGACTTACTGTGCCGCTGCAGTCTGGCAGCTTCTGTGACTCTGGCACGCCAGGTCTCCTCGTGGTCTGTGTGCGTGCCATTGCACGTTGTGCCAGCTGTGCAGGTGGTGGCTTTGACATCAGCAGGCTCAACATCCACGTTCAGGCGGGGCCGGTGGGTGCGCATTGGCTCCACCCGCGGCCCCACCCGTCAAGCACCACGCCGGACAACCCTGACCCCGAGTATATCTCTGACCCCAGGTACACTCTGACCTCGGGCACGTCCTAACCCCGGGGTACAATTCTGACCCCGTGTACGTTGGCAGTGGAGCGCACGGCAAGGAGCTGGCCCCGCGCGTGCGCGCCGCCCGCGTGCGCCGACAGCGCCGCCTGTGGCGCCGGCAGGGCGGCGCCGCCGCGCCGGCCGCGCGCGCGAGGTGGCGATGCAGGAAGGCGGCCAGGGCGCCCCAGCCGTCACGCCTCAAAGCTATCATACGTGTTCTTCTTGGAGAGTGAAGTCAAGGCCTCCAAGGGGACGGCTAGACGCCTTGTCCTCCACCTGTCGCACTCGCGGAGCCGGCCCGGAGGGTCGCAACTCTTTCTGGCAGCTTGAATGCCGAGGCATCTGGCGGTCCCTTGTGGCCGGTTACCCGCTTTGAATGCATAGGGCACAGCATGGACGAAGCATGCGCATGGTGACGCTGGCAACCTGAGTCTTGCACAGGCCTTACCCCCTGGTCAGGCGACGAAAGGCAAGGCCGTTGCTGCCGCAGCAAGAGCGCATCTCATGCATAGAGACCGCTTTGCATCAGCGGCGTTACTGCGCCAAGCGCAAGCAGGCTGGGCGGTTTGCTCACATGTCGCCCCTGCTCCTGCTTTTGCGGTGTCAAGAACCGATTTTGTCCCTGGCATGCGCAGTGCTTCTCGTACAGAGCAGCAATGAGGGGGCTGCATGCGAGGGCTGCTGCTTATATGGACTGATTTTACAAGCGTCTGCGGTCCTCCAGACCAAAGGACCTGCTCCCGCTTATAGCGACTGTTCTACCCCCGACTGTACAACCGATAACGAGTATGCGCAGCGCGGAGCAGCAGGGCCAGTCTGCAGTGCCACTCCTCGGCACAGGATTGCAGGGGGCGAAGGAGCCTCCCCTTCAACGGCCTCTTCGGCAGCGCTAGAGCGGCGCAGTGGGCCTGGGGACCAGCAGAGCACCCGCACACCTGCCGGCTGCGCAGACCCGCGCGCCAGGTACAGTGAAGGGCAATGTATGCCACCAGCCTACCCCTCATGCTTGAGTTTCCTAGATCGACCTCAAGCTGCGGAGCCTGGGGGGCGGCGCGGCTGCCGCGGCATGCGGCAGCCACCGGCTCAGCGGTGGCCATGCCCCCGACATCCCCCCACGCCCCGCGTGCTTGCCTGATTAGACGCACTGCCTGCTGAGCGCTTCTTGCTTGGCGCGCGCTGCCCTTACACTGTAAACCCCTGTGCCCATGCAAAGGCCTGTCGAGGTCCCTCTGCAGGCACGCACCCTGATCCCCCTGGCAGGGTGCATGCCTGCAGCGTCAGGAGGCCGCTGAGTGCATGGGCACATGAAACCCTGCAAAACACCCCCGAGCCGGCCATCCCAGTCCATGAAAAGAAAGCGTCAGCAGGAGGGAGAGGAGGCACCCGGCGGTGCTAGCAGCGGCACGCCAGCGTGCCAGACCCCCCGTCCCCATCCCGCGGCCCGCGCCGCCAGTGCAGCCCCCCGCGCGGAGGCGGCGAGGCTGGACTGGTGACGCGCGCGCAGAGTGTACAAAACCATGTCGTCAACCTGAGACTGAGGTGAGAGCAAGATAGGGTTCGGGTTAGCCAGAGCGCTCTAGTGCGCGGGCGCGGGCGCCTTTGCGCCCTCGGCCAGCGCCTCCGGCATCGCCTTGCTGTTCTCATTGTTGAAGCCGAAGATTGCACGGTGGACGTCGGTCATCGACGGCTTGGGGAACGTGCCCTGGTAGAACTGCGCGCGGGCAGGGCGGCTGTGTGAGCGCCATACCCTAGCGCCCCCCTACCCTAGCGCCCCCACTGCCTGGTAGGGTGGCCTGCGACATGCGGGCGACCTGTCGCTTCGCCTGCCCTGCATGCAGGAGCTGGACTGCCAGCCGCACCGAAGGGCGCACGGGATAAAGTAACAAGGAGGGCAACCACTGGTTGCGAAGGGTGAGCGGCCTGGGTGAGCGGCCTGTCTCAGGCGACAGCGGCCGCGGCGCACCGTCTCGGACGACGCCTGGTCGTTGTTGAAGCCGAAGATGGCCTTGTGCATGTCGCCCATGGACGGCTTGGGG